>Ga0208695_1000350_pt1 | contig 53473 bp, 77 predicted proteins | sample AD_UKC111_MetaG_FD_184449 | JGI IMG/M metagenome (GOLD analysis project Ga0208695, IMG submission 184449) | Active sludge microbial communities of municipal wastewater-treating anaerobic digesters from Hong Kong - AD_UKC111_MetaG (SPAdes)... | ecosystem: Engineered > Bioreactor > Anaerobic >... | reverse complement strand
GGGATCGTGTCAAAGAGTTTTTCGGTCCCATCGCCTCGCTGTTCACCGTGCGTACCATGTGGACGGTGGCGCTGCTGGTGGCTTTGGGCTTTGCCTTTGGCTGGCGCGATGTCAAGCTGTTCGGGCTCTCGGCGGTGTGGTCGGTGGTCGGCGTGGCGATCGCCTACAACGCGCGCAAGTTCCTTGTGCCCGAGGTAAAGGGCAAGGAGTTCTACGAGCTGGCCAAGGCTGGCAACGTGGCGGCGGCTATTGTCACGCTGCGGATCGCGCTGGTCGAGGTGGCGTGCATCTTTGTGGTCGCCGTCACGGCGCTGTCGCGTGGTGTCTAGCCGTGCCACTCGCCGCCTTGCCGCCTGCTTTGCCGCCGCAATCGGCGCCGCACTTGCCTGTACTGGCGCGGGAGGCTTCGCGCCTGCGGTCCCCGGTCCCTGCCTTTATTCTGGCGGGCCAGGTCGACCACGAAACCGCCTGTCCACTCCCGAGAAAGTGCTGGAACCCCCGCGTGGAGTTCCGCACGTCGCGCGAGCAAGGGGCCGGCCTCGGGCAAATTACCCGCGTGTTCGGCCGCTTCGACGCATTGGCCGAGATGCGGGCGGCGCACCGCGCTGAACTGGCCGGCTGGTCGTGGGAGAACGTGGGTGACTCCACCTACCAGCTCCGTGCGCTGGTGCTCAAGAATCGCGACAATCACCGCGCCTTGTCGCCGCTGTTCGATGACCCGCTCTACCCGGTGCTCACGGCATACAACCGCGGCGTCGGCGGCATCCGCGCTGATCGCCGTTTGTGCCAGGTCACCAAGGGCTGCAACGCTGACCGCTGGGCGGGCCATGTCGAGCAGGCTTGCGCCGGCGGCAAAGCCGTCATCCCCGGCACCCGCCTGACCGCCTGCCAGATCAGCCGCAAATACGCGCCCGACGTGGTGGCGCGGGCGGGGAAGTATCGGGGCAAGCTGTGAACCCGCTCGCCGATCTCTCCGCCGCCGTCAAGCTCACGCTCACGCTGGTGGCGCTGGTGCTGGTGGGGTTGCTGCTGTGGTGGCTGTCCACCTTTTTCTCGGCCAAGACGGAGCTCAAGGCGATTCGTCGTGGTGATGCCGCGATTGCCGCCCAGGCCAAGGTGAACAACGCCAAGGCCCGCGCCCGTGATGCCGAAACCGATGCGCTGGCCACCGCCACCCGCCAGCAGGCCGATGCACTTGCCAAGGATCTCGCCCGTGAAAACGCTCGCTTTGATAGCGCTGCTCGCGCTGAGTATTACCGCCTGCTCAACCACGCACTTCGCGGCGCTGAGTGACGATCTCGTCGAACGGCTGGACCGCTGTGAGCGGCCCCGGCAACTGCCGCCCGAGTGGCTGACCTGTGCGGAAGATGCCGAAGCCTGCCGCCGCGCGATCGAGGCGCCGCTGCACGTAGAAAACGCGCAACGCCATCACCGCTGCGCCGACCTGATCGACGACGTGCGACGCGAAGCCGAAACCGCCAGGCTTCGATAGCCGCCGCATCCGCCGTAGCCGCGATTAGCAAAGCGGAATCGAGGGGCGCACGGTTGCCCTCGATTTCACTGCGTTTCATCGAGGCTACGCAATACCTTTCCCCGTCTAAGCCAACACCCACAAGGGCTACCCAATGATTTTGCAAAAACTCGACTCTATCGGAAAACGCCTTGCAGCCATTGTGCTGTGCGGGTTGGTGGCCATTGCTGTTGCTGGCTGCGGCGCCAGCGCCACGCAGATCGCCGCGCAGAACAAGCTGACGCTGGATATGTACCGGGAAACGCTTGCCCACAACGACAAGCAAGCCGATCGCACGGTGCAGGCCAACAAGGATCTGCTCGCCCTGCAGGAAAAGCGCCTCACTGCCGAAGCCGAAGCCAAGCGTGTGAAGTATGGCGCCATGATGACCATTGCCGTGCAGGCCGATGCCGGTGGCAAGGCGGCTATCGGCATGGCGCTGGCGATGGAAGGGGCGAACGGTGGCGGCAAGGCGGCCGATGAGTCCAAACTGATCGCCGCGCCGGCGCCGATCGCGCCGCCGGTGCTGCAGCCGCTCAAGTCCACCGGCGAGGTGATGGCCGATCTCGGCAAGGCGGTGCTCAATTCGCCGCTGATCCCAACCATCGGGCAAATCACGTTGGGCGTGGTGCAGGCTGGTGTGCAAAAGGCGCAAAGCCGTGACAATGCGGCCACCACGCAGGCCATGTATGCGATGTTCCGGGGTGTCAATGCCGACACGGCTGGCGCGCTGCGCGACTTGGGCGGTCATGCGATCGACGGCTTGACGACGGTTGGCAGCAAGCCCACCATCAACATCACGGGCGATGACAGTAACGTTGCCTTGGGTGGCAACGCGGTGCGAACCAACACCGTGCAATGCCCGCAGACGGTGGGCGGCACGGCGGGCAACGGCGGCAGCGGCGGCATGGCCGGGGCGGGTGGTAATGCAGCCTCGGGCGGCAACGGCGGCAGCGGCGCTGGCGCGCTGGGTGGCGCCTCGGGCAGTGCTGGCGCGGGTGGCGCAGGCGGCCCCGGCGCATCGGGCGGCCCGCTCAGTATCCAGGCCACCAGCAACTGCACGGCGGGCAAGTAGCCATGGCTGAGGAGGGGGATCATGTCACCGACGACTACGGCAACGAAATACTTGATCGTCGCCGCCGCATGAGTGAGGATGAGCTCAAGCGGCTAGCCGAGGCGGTGGCGAAAGCCACCGTCAAAGAGGTGTTCGATCAGCTCGCGAAGGAGACCGGTAAGGGTATCCTCAAACGCCTATGGTGGGGCGTGATGCTGCTGGTGGGCTTCCTAGCGCTCAAGTTCGGCATCGTCAAGTTCCCGGCGTAGCGGGGGTGTGCATCGCTGGGGTGCGGCGTGGTCCGGCATAACCGGGTCCCATGCGCTCCCGTACAAAAGCGTTCATGGCGTTGCTGACCAGGTGCGACAGGTTGTGTTGGTCGGGTAGCGAGTAAAGCTGAATCAGTCGCATTTGCTCAACGAGGCGCTGGCCGGCCGCTGCTGCGTTCGTAGCAGAAACCGTAAGCGCTTGGCTCGCCGCGTGATAGGCGTGCAGCGATGCGATCGCCCGATACCATGCTCGCGACCGATCGGCGCTAAGGTAGTGCTTGCTGTGCCGCCGATACATCGTTGCGGCCTGCCGTTTCAGGCGGGTGCGGTGGTTCATGCGTCGACGCGGTTCTGTATGCCGCCAACGGCAAACGTCTTGATGTTGTGCCGGTTGAAGTATTCGGTAATCATCTCGGCGGCTTCAATGATCTCGGCTGGAACAGGTAGCTGTCGGTCTCCTGCCTGTTGTGGTGCGGGCAAACTTGCCGCGTGGTTGGTGTTGATAATCATGGTGGCTCCTGTAGTCCCGTGGCTCCGTAGCCTCGATTAGCGAAGCGTAATCGAGGGAAAGGGTTAATCGGGGAATGCTTCGTGCTTGACGCCGTCGAGAAGGTTGCCGGTAGTCTTGGTCCCCCAGCGATATACCGGATACGTCTGGAAAAAATCAACGCCGTTTTCACCGCGATGAACGGTGCCGTCCATGTGTACCCAGCATTCATCGGTGTGGTTGTCGTTGTCGGGGCCGTTGTCCGCGTCGCACCACTCCCCCCACTGCTTGAAAAAGAACGCGACGCCAGCGGCGCGGCATTGCGCGGCCAGCGAGCGGAACCAATCGGGATGCGACGGCCGCGCGTGCGGTCCGCTTTCGCCGCCGGCGATGACCCAGTCAATCCGCTCATCGGCACATGGACAATCAATCGGTGTGCCTTCGTCTGACGACGGGCATTCGCCGCAGAGTGTCATGCGATGCAGGTAGCAAGATCGCAGATCAATCGCCCCCAGCATCGGCTCAATCGAGAGAAACCGCTTCGCCGCCGGTACTGCCAGCAGTTTCGGGATGTCTCGGTCCGCCTCCTGCTGGTTGCAGATGGTGATGCCGAGCCAGACGTTTGGCCACGGCCATGCGGCGCGAGGATTGATTGGAGCGGGTTGCGACATCAACGCAAACGCTAGCATGTTTTCGACGTTGCCGATGCGCTTGGTCAGCAGTTGCCAGGTCAAGTGCGGCGTGGCGGCGATCAGGCGGAACAGATCGTCCCGCCATGTGGGATCAACCTCGTTGTCAAACACGTCCGCCAGCGACGCGCAGAACACCCGCCGGTTGCGGCCGTGCTTGCGGTAGAACGCCTCGTGTTCGCGCTCCCACTGCAGCGGAAGCTTCCAGTTCGCCGCGCTGGTGCGCACGCGCGGCTTGCCCGGCCCCCACTCCGCGCGCTTGAATCGCCCCTCGACCAGCGTTTGCGCGTAGCAGTGATCGCAGGCCGGGCTGACCTTGGTGCAGCCCATCCACGGGTTAAAGGTGCTGTCGGTCCAGCCAATTCCGGTTTCGGTGCTCATGATTTTTTGGAGGTTGGGTTGACCAGGGGTTTTGTGTCGGCACACTTGGGGCAGGTGGCTCGCTTGGCGCATGTCGCAACATCAAGTAGGTCCATCGGCAGATGGGCGACCGTCCAGACGTGGGCGCACTCCGGTTTGCGGCATTTGGCTTGGAGGATGTTGTTGCTCTGCTCGCCTTGCAGGACAAGCGCTTCACCGCGCTGCGTTTTGCGGTATTTGGCTTGGATGGTGTTGCTGCTCATGATTTAGTACAAGTTCTCTGAGTAAAGGGTGCCGCCGTTGGCGGTGTCGCCGCCGCAGCGGTATCGGATCTGCCCGGCCGCAAGCGCCACCTGCCAGGCTTCGGTGCGGGTCATGAAAACGCCGTATTGGTCGATGAAGCCTTGGTTCTCCCGGTCTGGAAATATTGAGTTTTCCGTATATTCGCCGGCTTCCACGGCCCACTTATCTTGCGTCTGCATGACTAAATCGTGGTGACGTGGGCCGATCACCTGATAGCCATGCGGCAATTTCAGGATGGCCGCACACACTACGCGCCGCACCTTCGGCGCCGTTGCGGCATCCGGGATGCCGGCCAGCGGGTCGACGGGCTTCTCGGGTGGCGGTAGCGCGGCGCCCGGTGCCTTGTCCGCCCCGCGAGCGGCCATGATGTTGGCGGCGCCAGCGCGCACGATGCTGGCTACCTGTCGCTCCAGGTTCTCGACGCGCTGCTCAAGGGTGATGGGCAACATATCGGCTGTAAATGATTTCGCCATATCGTTGGGCGGGTAGGCGTCCTCGATTCCGCTGCGCTGCATCGCGGCTACGGGGTGGGTTGGTTGTGAGTGGTCGGTGTTCATGCTGCTTTGCTTTCGATGGTGATTGGGATGTTGTCAGCGGCAGCAATGCGCTCGCCGATCCAGCGCGCGCACGGCACTGCCCAGGAGTTGCCGAGGGCTTTGTAGCGCGGGCCGTCGGCGGCGGGTTTGTAGTAGTGCCAAACGCCGTTGTCGTCTTCAATGGCGATGACGTCATCGGCGGTGGCCTTGCTTTTGCCGTGCGGCACTCGTGTGTAGTCGTCGGGGAACCCCTGCAACCGCTCGCATTCGCGCGGGGTGAGTCGGCGCACTTGCATTCCGGTTTGCACGGCTTGCACTTCGCTGCGCGCCTCAAGCGTGTAGGCGGCGTTGTCGGTGCGCACGCCGATGCCGTCTGGTCCGCTGGCGGGGTTTTCGCGGGTGGCGGCGCCTTGGATGGCGATGGCGGGCGCGTGCGCGCCTTTGGTCAGTGTGTGGCATGGGTCGCCCGGTTGCGGGTTGCTGCGATTGGTGGCGCTGGTGACCTGCGTCGGGTCGAAGGCGATGGCCGGCATGACGCCTGCGTTGGCGTGGCTGTCGGCATGGCCGCCGGCGCGCAGCGTGGGCGCAAGATTGCTCATGGCATCGGCGCCGTGGTCCTTGGCGCTGAAGGCAATCGGCACCAACGGCGTGCCGCGCCCGGTGCCGTCCTCGCTGGCGTCGAAGCCTTCGCCGCGCAGGGCGTGGGTGACGTAAGGAATGAGCTGATCGCACGTATCAACGGGGGTGCCCGGCGGTCGGTCTCCGCCGGTGTTGTTGCCTTGCGCGAGTAGTGTGCTGCTGACGTCGGGAACCGCGATCAGGTTGTGGTGCTCATCCCCTGCGGGCCCTGCGGGCCCTGCGGTGCCCTTGGCCCATTTGGCGCTCATGGCTTGGCCGACGATCTGCGGTATCAATCCGCCGCCGAGCTCGAAATCGGTGCCGAGTCCGCCACCGCCTTGAGTGCGTTCGCTAAGGGTGCCGGCAACGCCTTGCCCCGTTTCTCGGCGCGGCGCAGGACGCCCCTGCAGGCTGTGGCGCTCAAAAAGTACCGCGGCGGCACGGCGCCAGTCTCCAAGATGTCCGACAACAAACACACGGCGGCGTCGCTGGGCCACTCCGAAGTATTGAGCGTCAAGAACGCGGTAGGCGAACCCATACCCGAGTTGCCCCAGCCCGCCGAGGAAGGTGCCAAAATCTCGTCCGTCGTTTGATGACAGGACACCGGGGACGTTCTCCCAAACCAGCCAGCGGGGCCGATATTTGTCAGCAATGGCAAGATAGGTGAGCATGAGGTTGCCACGCGGGTCAGCCAGTCCCTTTCGGAGTCCGGCGACGCTGAATGACTGGCAGGGGGTGCCTCCGCAAAGAAGGTCAATTGGTTCATCGGGTAAGGGCCAATCCTGAAATTTGGTCATGTCGCCGAGGTTCGGCACGTTGGGGTAATGATGCGCGAGCAGTGAGCACGGAAAGGGCTCGATCTCGCTGAAGGCCCAAGCCTTCCAGCCGAGCGGTGCCCAGGCGACGGAGGCGGCTTCGATGCCGGAGCAGACGGAGAGGAAGCGCATTGCTATGCCGCCTCGCTCGTTGGTATCGTCAGCCAGTCGCCGTAGTTGCGCCCGACCATTTGGTTGGCGGTGGCTTTGTCTTCGGTGGTCGGCTGCTGCGGTGCGTTATCGTAAGGCGCGTGCACTGCGATGACGCGCATGATCTTGTCGTTGCGCCTTGGTGTGCAGAATGGCTCGGTATCAAGTAGCGGCATGAACAGGGTTCCGCCGATGCGGCGTGGGTCTCCGTATTGGCTCATGCCGCCTCGCTCACCGGCGCCAGGTCGTAGACCCATACGATCGGGTTGGTTTGCCACGACGCGACACCGTGCAGGCCCATCCAGAGCGCCCTGTAGGCTTCGTATGGGCTTTGTTCCCACAGTTGCCATGGCCAACCGATGTCGTCATTGCCGGGCCAGCCGTCGCGGTCGGGGATGCCCCATTTCCACGTCTGGCCGCCGTCCTTTGATAGCTGGGTCAGTCCCTCCTGCATGGCGTCGAGGTCGCTGATGACTTGCAATCGTTCGGCGCGCACGCTGGCCACGGTGCGGACGATGCGCGCGGCGCGGCGGGGCATGTGGATGCTGTTGCGGTGCTTCCAGCCCTGCGCCTTGAGGGTGGGTTTGTCGTCGTCGAAAATGCAGTCGGCGTCGTAGGCGAAAGGCTCCCACGTATCGGCGCCTTCGCGCATGTCGCGCTCGCTGCGTTCGGGGCGCTCCCATGTGCCCTCGCGGGCATAGAGCAGGGCGCCCGGTTGGATGCGCGGGTAGATGCGTGCCCATAACTCGCCATCGGTTGAGTCGCCGCGCTTGACGTGTAGATACGGGCCGGGGTTGCCGGCGGGGCTTGGTCCGCCGTCAACATATGCTGTTGACCAGTCGAGCTTCATCTCCGCCCAGCGCTTGGCGCTGACGCCGTACCCGTCCACCAGTGAATTCGCGGCCGTAGGCAATCGCCGCGTCTGCCGCTTCGGGTGCTGCGTGCGCAGAAACGCGCGGATCATTGCCTCGGTGAATAGCAGGCCGTGTTGTTTGGTGGTCATGCGGCGTCAATCAATAGGGTTTGGCCAAGTCTGCTGTTCTGCAGTGCGTAGACGTTGCTGGTGCCGTAAGCCACCAGGCAGATCGGTGCGCCGCTGTTGAATGCGGCGCGCTCGCCGGTGACGTAGTGAAAGTGCGGTCGACCACGCAAAAACAGAATCGCTTGGGCGACTCCCCAAACCGACTCGAAGAACATGCGCGTTTCGGTGCGCGCCGGGATCAACGCGATACCGTTGCCGTGCCACGCCAATTTGCGCATCCATGCTGCTGCGGCGGCTCCAAATGGCGGGTTCATCCATACGCGTCCGAACCACTCGTGTTTCAAGCCGTCATCAGCAATGGTGAAATGTGTTCCCGCGGTCGGCCACGGGCGATTCAATGGCGAGCATGGGTCAAGATCAAAATTGCCGAGTGCTTTTAGGATCTCGGGAGGGGTTAGCCATTCGTCGTTTTTCATGCGTGCCGACTGATGGCCGCTGAGGCTTAGAGTGCGGCTCATGCGAAATGCTTTCGCCAGATGCGCTCAACGATGGCGACTTGTTTGTCTGAGAGGGTGGTGCTGTCTTTGCTGGCCGCTTTGTATTTGGCGACCACGCTGTTGACAAAACCCTCCTCCCATTCCGTCAGGTCGGGCTCTTTGCGCAGCATGTCGGTGCTGCCGCGCAGGCCGTCGATCTGTTCGATCATGGTGCCGACTGATACGGTGCGGGGCATTACGCAAACCCCCACACGGCAATGCCGCTGATAAGTGTGGCGATTGTGGCGACGATTAGCAAGAAGCTGATCGGCGTAAGTGGTGATGAGCGACGCCCGTATACTGCTTCGTCAATGAACGCGAGAACAACAAACGCGATGAAGCAGATCGCGCTGCTGGCGAACAGGGCTTTCATCAGTACGCCTTTCCGCCAGCCTGCGCGCGGTTCTCTGGCTTGTGATCGGCGCGCTGCTGGTTGTAGGCGAGTTTTTCGACGATGGCGCCGGCAAGGTCCATGTCGTAGGCGCCGGCCAGGTCAAAGATGCGGATAACGGCGTCGGCGAGCTCTACCTCGCGCATGTCGCGGTGGGGCAGCTTGTCGTCCTTGATGCCCTTGCGATCGCCCTCCATCGCCTCGGACAGCTCGCTGACAATGAGCATCAGCTTGTTGCTGAAACAGTAGGGGTTTTGCGTGATGCTGGCGTGCTCAAGACTTGCCCAGTCGGTCCACCAGCCGGCACGGTGGGCGAGGTTGTGGCATACCGTTTGAAGTGTGCTGGCGCAGTACGCCATGTCGCCTGTGTCGATACAGAAAAACAGGCCGACAGCATCATTGCCTTCGAGTAATACTGTTTCACCCGAATCAACCATGCCGAGAAACGGTTCCGGTGCGTTGATGATGGGGGCAAAATTGGGGGCATGACTAGATGCCGGCTTGACGAAAGCATCGGTGATATGCGGGTGGCGGCCAGATTCGTGGCTGTCCGTCCCTCCGCCATCGCCCTGTTCGCTGGCGTTCGCTGGTGTTTGATTTTCCGTTGTTTCCATAGTGCTGGCTCCTGATTGGTGTCCGTTAGTGTTTGTTGCTGTTCGGTTGTGACTGGCGCGTGATGGGGGCAGAATTGGGGGCATCGTCCGCGTTCCCTTGGGTTTTGCCCCCATGTTGACTGATGCTGCTTGCCGGCGCGCTGTGTGCGCTGCCGATCGCGCCTACTCGCGTTTTGCTGACTCGGGTGGGCTTTACCTCGAGGTGTCTGCCGCTGGCACCAAGGCTTGGCGGTGGAAGTACCGCGTTGCGGGTGTTGAGAAGCGGCTGACACTGGGGCGTTACCCCGAGGTGGGTTTGGCGGCTGCCCGCGTGGCGCGCGATGCGGCGCGCTTGGCGCTGCGGCAGGGTGTTGACCCAGCGCACCGGCAGCAGGCTGAACGCGCGGCCGGCGTGGCCCAGGCGGTGCGCCCGGCGCGGCAGTTCGAGGCGATCGCCCGGCGCTGGCATGCGGGCTGGCGCGGCAGCCGGTCGATCAAGTATGCCGACCAGGTGCTCGCCCGATTGGAGCTTTACGTGTTCCCGGATCTCGGGGCGCGTGATGTGGGCGCGCTGCGGGCGGCTGACTTCGTGCGCTGTGTGAAGGCGATCGAGGCGCAGGGTTACGGCGAGGTGGCGCGGCGTGTATTTGAGTGCTGCGGCCGCGTGATGCGCTACGCGGCAGCGGAGCATGACGACGTGCGCAACGTGTGCGCCGATGTGGCGCCGGTGGATGTGTTCGCCAGCCGCACCGAGCGACATCATGCCTTTGTGCCGCTGGATGAGCTGCCCGGCCTGCTGCGCGCGATGGATGCCTACCCCGGCGCCATGCTCTCGCGCGTGGCGCTGCAATTGCTGGCGTTGACCTTTGTGCGCACCAGCGAGCTGATCGAGGTGCGGCTGGGCGAGCTCGACTTGCCCAATGCGCTGTGGCAGATACCCGCTGCCCGCATGAAGGCGCGGCGGCCCCATGTGGTGCCGCTGGCTCGCCAGGCGGTGGCGCAGTTCGGGCTGTTGATCGAGCATGCCCGCGTGCATGGCCGCATACAGCGCACGGGGCCGGCCACGGTGCTGTTCCCCAACCGCAGTGACCCGACGCGCCCGATGAGTGATAACACGGTGCTCAAGGCTATTGAGACGATGGGCTACAAGGAGCGGATGACCGGGCACGGCTTTCGCTCGATCGCGAGCACGGCGCTCAATGAGATGGGCTGGCGGCATGATGTGATCGAGGCGCAGCTTGCGCACATCGACCCCGACCGCGTGCGAGCGGCGTACAACCATGCCAAATACCTGCCGGAGCGGCGCGCGATGATGCAGGCTTGGGCGGATCATTTGGAGGGGTTGAGGGTTGGTTAGTTGATGGTGGGCTCGCTGCAATCGGCTTTTGCGTCGCGAAAGTGTTGCAGCATTTTTTCTGCGCCTACCAGTGCGTTGTCGTATCCGAAATCGGCGGCCATCGCTCCAAAGGCTGACACGACAAAGCCGATATAGAGGTTGGCCAACTTTTGCGCGTCGTGGTGTTTGCTGGTCTCGCGGATGGCGGGGATGCAGAACTGCTGAAATATCTTGTGGCCGATTTCTTCCGGTGTTCCGGTGATGGTGATTGGATATGTGCTCATGCCGCTTTCCCGTAGATCGGTTTCAGGTTGTTCTTGTAAAGGTCGAGGTGGCTGCGCCAGCAGAACGTGCAGCGGCCGTCGTTGTACAGCGGCGGCAGGTTGCCGGCCTTGCTGCGCTCGTAGACGGTGCTGCGCGCCTTGATGCCCAGCTCGGCCATGATCTTGGCGATCGGTACCGCCGTGTCTTCCGGCGCGATGGGGGTGGTGGTCCAGTTGATGGGCATGGTGTTCCCTCGATTACGCTTCGCTAATCACGGCTACGTGCTGGTTAGTCCTTCGTGCGCGGTGCCAGCTTGAAGACTTTGTATTTGTCGTTTCCGGCGCTGACGCGGTTGTAGCTGGGTGAGACGCCGGTGCGTTCGCCGCGTTTGTTGCAGCGTGAAATGCGGTACTGGATTTCTCCGTTGCCGTGGAATGTGGGGCAAACTTCCTCAACGCGGTAGTAGGTGTCGGTGTACTCCGGGCGCTGGCGCACCAGGATGCTGCCGGCGGTGATGGGGTGAGTTTTGCGGAGCGCTTCGCGTTGCTCTTTTTCGTAGGCCCACAGTTTTTCGCCTGCCGCTTCGTGGGCGGCAGACAATGACTTGTGTTTGGCCAAGATTGCGGGATTCAGTTTGGTGGCTGGCGATGCTGGCTTTTTCATGGTGGTCCTTGGTATTAGCGGTAGTGGTTCATTGATGCGAGTGCACCGAAAGCGCCAGCGAGCAACGCTCTTGCTTTGAGCCTTTCGCTACGCAGGTCTGCCGGATGGGGTGGCGGCGCTTTGCCGGCTTGCTCGGCTTGGGCGCGGGCTTCTTCGTAGCGGCGTAGTTCTTCCTCGCGCTGGCGTGCGCGCTCGGCGCGACGCACGGCGGCTTTGCGTTCGTCCCGCTCGATCGCTTGCGCGATGCGCTGCTCGCGGGTGCCTCGGGTTTTGGCTTCACCCATGATTAGTCAACCCCCACGTCGCCGCCGCCGGGCGCTTTGAGGGTTTCCATCAGTTCGCGTTGCAGCTCGCCGATGGCCCATACGAGCGCGAGGGCGCTGATGTCGCGGCAGGTGGTGCCGTTGCCTGAAAAGCCGCGCACGACGATGCGGTTTTGGCCGGGCTTGGGGTTGCCGTGAATGGTGACTTTGCCCAGTTTGGTGATGCTGGCGGGGTCGGCGTCAAGCATGGATGGCTCCCTCGATTCCGCTGCGCTGCATCGAGGCTACGGAGTTGCTGTTCGTTGCCTTGCAGTCTTGCGGCATCTTGCAGCCAAGAAAACAATCGTGGTGGCAGATGATTGGATTCGGCTTTGCGATCTGTGCCAGGCGGTGGGTGCTGAGGATGGCGCGGCCTTGGTCGGTGAGGTGTTGGCCGATGATGTCGTCGCGGTCGTTGCGTGCGTAGTCGGCCCAGCCGAGTTGCAGGCAATGCAGCGTGGCGGCGCCTTCGCCGTGGGCGAAATGGCCGGGGTTCTTTTCGAGAAATTCGAGCACGCGAATGCGGGGTGGGGTGGGGGTGGGGTTGAGCTTCATTTCTGGCCTGCAAACAGGTTATCTATTGGCGAGCTGCTTCCAAGGTATCTGCTGCTTGACGATGAGAGTTCGCTACATCTTCGAGGTAATCCTGAAGTTTCCGCAGGGTGCGAGCCAATGTTTTTTCGTGTGCGCAAGCCATTGGGCGTGATCTCGTCCCGTGGCCGTAGTACGTGGCCTCATACAGGATTGGTTCCATCTCTCCTTTTCGCGATACAACGAGCGTCGATAGACGGTTTGATCCGCTGGATTGAGTGCCTGTGGCTTGCAGTGCTTTTGAGTTTTTCGTCCTGTGAACTGTCCACAGGTAGCCAGGCATGATGTTGACCAGTTCGTCGCGAAATTCTTTGCTGTTCACGCTGCCGCTCCTGTGTGCTTCCATCCGCCCAGCCAATAGCTGTCGCTCTGGCGTTTGGCGATTTCGTTCTTGATGCTGAGGTCGGTGGCGGCTTCTTTCCATGTGTCCCAGCCTTTGACCTTGATGGCTTGGTTGATAAGCCGGGCCGCGAGGGTGTGCAGTTGTTGCAGATCGGCCTTGGTGGGTGCGGCGCCGGCGAACAGGCTGGCGAGCCGGTTGTTGCCTGCGCGTTCGTCGTCGCGCGGGAACGGGGTGCCGTTGAGGTAGAGACCGCGGGTAAGGCCAAGCCATAGGCCCGAGAGTTCGACCAGCATTTGCTCGGTCATCGCCGGGGCGGTGGGGTCGTCGTAGGTGTCAATCCATGCCTTGAGCGCTGCCATCGGCGCGAACGAGGCATTGGCCATGACAACGATGCGCGGCGCGCTCAGTTCGACCGTGCGCGCGCTGTAGCGCAGGTGTTGCGCTGGGCTGCGATGCTGGGCGGCGCGGCGTTCTGCTCGGTTCATTGCTTACCTCAAGAACAGGGTGTAGAAGTCGCTCACGGTGCCGGTGTAGCTCGCTGCGCTGTAGGGCCAGGGGCATGCGGTGGCGGTTATCGGGGGTGGCATGCCGGGCTCGGCTTGGCGCGAGGCGGCGGCATTGATGAGCACGCAGGCGGCATCGGCCTCCTCCTTGGTGGGCGCGGCGTGGTGTTCGTCGTGCGGCAGGAGGTGGACGGCCCATAGCTGGGTGCTCGATGGTGTGGTGTCGTCTTCGCTCATGTCACATCTGCGCCAGGTGGTAAATGCCGCCGCCGGTGATGTAGGCGGCAAAGAGGAAGTCGAAGAAATGCTCCCACGGCTTTTTCTCAATGATGGTGGTTTGGTTGATGAGGCGCCATGCGTGTACTACGGCGCTCATGCCAACGATGATGACTACTAGCCACAGGTAACTTTTCATGCTTTCTCCGCGTGTTTTGGTGAGAGCGCGCCGGGGGTAAACGCGCCCTCGCCAAAACGGGCTCGGGTGAGCCCGAGTGGTGTTAGCTGATCGCGTTGATGTTGGTGATTGGCTTGCCGCGGTAGATCGGCTGGCCGATGCCGGTGCGGATGGTCTCGACCAGCTTGTCGGTGACAAACTCGAAGGTGTATTCCGGGTTGATGAGCTGGTAGCTGATGGTGAGGCGGCCGGTCTCGGTGTTGATGCGGTAGCGGAAGTGCGCCTCAATCGCGTAGGGTTTGTCATCCACAAACACGGGGATGGCAATGGCGAATTTGTCGGGCACGGTCAGCTCGCCGCGCTCGCCGGCGGTGGCCTTGCTGGTGCTTTCAAAGGCGAGCTTGGTGTCGCCATTGGCCTGTCGCACCATGCCCTTGAAGGCGGCGGTTTGCGTGGCGTCCATCGTCTCGGCGATCTTGAGCAGGTCGGCGGCTTCCGGGCTGGTGAAGTCGAGGCGGTTGGCTTCGATGAATTCGGCGAACGCGGCCTGTGTCATCTGCTTGCCGTTGTTGTCACGCCAGGTTTTCCACTGGCGCGAGGTGTCGGTGGCGTAGGTGACGATGTGATCGTGCCAGCCGCAGTTGTCTTGATCTTGCTGCCCGTTCATGACGGCGATAAATTGCGCGCCAGCGGTGTTGCTGGTGAAGAATAGTTGCGTGCCGCCGGTGATGTAGCGCGCCACGTAGGCGATGAAATCCAGCGGGGCTTGCAACGCCACTTGGCCGCGCATGCGGCGGGGCTCTGGGTATAGGTGTTCCAGGGCGCGCACGCTTTCGTTGCCGCTGTCATCTTTCAGCAGGATGAAAGGCAGCGTGGGCATGTCGCTCTCGTCGGTGAGCATGCGCGGCTGGTTGAAATCCACCGGGCGCAGATCGGCGGCGGTGAGTTGCAGGGTGGGTATGCTGCCCAGCGGGGTGTTGTGATCGGGTTCGTTCATGGGTTGCTTTCGGGGTGGGTGGCTGATGGTCGGGGTGCCGCTTACGCGGCTGCCTCGTTCGCTGGCGGGATCTGCTGGCCTTGCGATGGGGCCAGGTTCACCGGCGCGGCCTGCGGGGTTTGCAGGGCGATGGCGACTGATTCGAGTGTGGGTTGCGCGACGGTGGCGACTGGTGCGGCCGGCTTGTCGCCGATGACTTCGCCGGTGACGCGGTCAACCGGCACGTAGATGACCTCCGGTTTGGGGGTATCAACGGCGCGAATGCCAGGCAGGTCCGGCTGTTTTGGGTCGCTGCGCTGCAGGGTGCCGTCTTCGGTGGCAAACATGGCGTCGGCTGCGCGGTCGATCTTGGGCGGCGTGACCTTGATCTCATCCTGAATGACGAGGTGCCCGGTATTGGGGTTGGGCACCAGGTCGAGCACGACGACAAAGCGGCCCTTTTTGCCGGTTTCGGCAACCTGTTTGACAAGGCCGGCAAACGCTTCGCCGGCTTGATCGCTGAAATGCCCGCGGCGCTGATCGGCGACCACTTGGGCGAATGTTTTGGGCATGATGGCTCCGGGTTGGGGTGGGTGGATCTGCGCTACGAGTAGCTACTTGTTGCGCATGAATTCGAGGGTGCCGAGAATGCCGATGGCAAGCCCGACCATGAACGCCGACGCCACGATGATGGCGGCGGTTTGAGCGCTGGCGATGGCTTCGGTGAGCATCATTACTTTTCCAGCTCGGCAATCGCGCGGACGTGCTTTTGCACGTCGTTGCTGCGGCCGGTGAGGTTGATGGTGAGCTGCCCGGTGGCCATGCGCATGGCGGTGGCGCGCAGTTGCTCGTTCTGCTCTGCCAGGCTGGCATTGCGGTGGTCGCGCTCGTCAATCGCGGGCTGCGCACAAACCAGCCAGGTGATAGCGGCGCTGCCGATGGCGATGGCAATGCGCTCGCCGATCTGGCGGCGGTGATCGCGCAGCCAGGCGCCGGCACGGGTGAGCCGGCTGGCATAGCGCTGGGCGCGCTGGGCCTTGGCCTTTTTGCGATCAGCGCGTGCGATGACGGCGTCGTGGTTGAGGCCGGTGACGTAGGGCAGTGCGGCGAGCTTGCGCTGCTGCTCGGCCCACTGGCGCAGGGCGTAGAGGGGGTTCATGCGGCTTTCCTTTCGCTGCGGGGCATGACTTCGATCAGTTCGGGCCAGACGATGCCGGGCTCACGGCTGGTGCCGCGCAGGGTGGCGAGCGCGCCCAACATGGCGTCGGCGGCGCGTGCGTAGTCGGTTTGATCGTGCACGCTGATGCTGATTTGCGGTGCGTACTGCATCGAGATGGCGGTGGCGCGACGGCGTGTGTCGGCGTCGCGAACAACCTTGGCCAGCGCAATGGCGCGGTCAAGCATGGCGTTGCCGCGATCGCGTGCGCGCTCGGCGCAGCGGTGCAGCAGCGCGGGGCTGAAAATGCCGCAACGGGCCAGCGCGCCTTGGCGGTTGGTCATCTGGCGGTAGGCGTCCAGGTGCACGTCGGCGCGCAGGCGTTGCCGTTCGAGAAACTGCGCGATGGCCCATTGCACGTCGCGCTGGTCGTCGATCGGCTTGATCGGCCGGCATGAGGAGGCGGCGCCGGTGTTGCCGGCGGCCACGGTGGCGCTGCTCATGGTGCGGCGCCTTATTTGCGCTTGCTGGTGGGCTTGGCTTTGGCTGCGGCGGCAGCCTTGGCGCGACGCGCCCGCCGGGCTTGGTTCTGCGCTACGCGGCGCGCTTCGTCGGCGGCTTGCTGAAACTCGTTGTCGGCCTTGATCTGGCGCAGCTCTTTCTGCAGGGCCAGTACGGTTTGGCTCAGTTTGGTGACTTCGTCGTCGCGGCTGGCGGCTCCTTCGGCTTTGGCGGTAGCGATGGCTTGCTCGGCGGCGGCCTTGTTTGCCTCGATCTGTTCCTCAAGTGCTGCCTTGGTTTCGTTTCGGGCGTCGTCGGCGGCGAGTCGAACGCGGATTTTCTGCGTGTCCTCCAGGCTTTGTGTCGTCGTGAAGTCGACGTGCGAGATTTCCTCGTCGATGTTGTCGCAAAGAGCGATTAGGCACTCGCGAACGGTGTCGCGCGCGGCGCTGCCTGCGGTCGAGCGCGGGTCGTGCAGTTGGCTGATGTGCGCCTGCTCGGCAGGGGAGAACTGGTGGCTGTTGGCGTCGACGGTGACCAGCGCGTCAACCGTGATGCCGCCCGAGGATTCGAGAACGCGGAACTGTGGCATGTTTGCACTCCATGAGCCGCCGGGGTGGCGGGATGGAGTGCAATGTAATCATTGCTTAACTGAATGTCAAGCAATGCTGTATTTTATTTTGTATGCTGTATACCTATTCAGTTGTTGGGAATGGGTATTTTTAGCTCCGTAAGGGCGCGAGTCGCCTTGCTGTGTTCTTCGCGGGCATCGGTGAGTGCTCTGTTGACGCGCCACCACTCGGCAGACCATTTGTTGTCAATGTCCGATTGCTGCATGGTTTCCAGCTCGGTGCAGCGCCGGGTAGGGATGCGGTGAAAGCGGCATCGCTCGATCTCTTTGAGTATTTCCGTTGTTTCCGCGACGCGGTTGGGTTCGTTGTTGGCAAGCTCGGTGCGAAGTTTTTTCACCAAGTCGTCGGCTTCTTTGTAGCGGCGAATCGCCAGCTCTTTGGTGTTGGCTGCCTTGGCGGTTTCGGTAGATTGCCGCGCGGCCGTTGCGCCGCCGTCGCCGATGCTGCTGCTGCGCAGATTGATTGAGGTTTTTTGTCCGCCGCAGTCGCTGTCGCTGAATGTCACCTTGCCGGTGCTGTCGACGCACTTTTGAATCGTTTGCGCTGGGGCATGTGACGCAATCGCAATCGCTATTGCGCCAAGAATGGCTTTAAGCCTTGATGGTGGGCCGGTCGGTGCGACGCAGGCGCAAGCGTCGATGTCTGGCCGCGTCGCGTTCAATGTCTTCTGCCAACAGTTCAAGTTCTTCAATGTCGAGCTCCTCTATCGCTTTCAGTGTCCGCTGACGAGCGCGCCCCTCCCGTGACTGGCTTTCATAGTGTGGCGCAGGGTCTTGTTGTGCCGCGTGTTGGCTGGGCGGATTGAGTGGGTAGGGTTGCGCGCTGTCCAGGAGGTAGCGCGAAAGCGGCTTTCCGGTGTGTTTGGCGACGACGGGCAGGTAGCGCTTCTTGATGCGCCCGGTCTTGATCCAGTTAGAGATGGCCTGATTGCTGATGCCGCATTCTTGGGCAAGTGCGGCGCGATCAATGCCGCTGCCTTTGCTGAGATCGGCGGCAAGGATGGCGGCGAGTTGTGATGCGTCGGATTCCATGCCGCCATTGTTTGCCCCGCCAACCCGTTCAATCAATGCTTGATTACATGTAAGCAATGCTGTACTATGCTCGCCATGAGCCAAAAGACCGCATTGCAGCGGGCCGTCGACCTTATGGGCGGCCCGGCGAAATCCGCCGAAATTCTCGGTGTGAGTGTGACCGCGATTCATGCGTTTCTCAAGACGGATGGGCCGCAGGCGAGACCGTTGCCGTTGGAGCGCTGCCTGCAGGTTGAGCGTGCCACCAACGGCAAGGTGCGCTGCGAGGATTTACGCCCTGACATTGATTGGTCGCGCCCGGCGGCGGAGCCTTTGGCTGCGGCGGCGAGCGATGCGGCGCCGATGAAGGAGGCCGCATGAAGCGCTGGCTGATTCGTTGTGCTGCACGTTTGCTCCGGCCGGTGATCGCGGAGGCGATGAAGCCGCCGCCGTTTGATGCTGAGGAAAGTAGGCGGCTGGCGCGCGCGCTGGTGAATGAGTTGAAGGAGGCAGGTGTGTTTCTGCCTCGGTCTAGCGCCCTTAATGAGGGTGATCGGTGAGTAGTGCTTGTATCTCTTCCGCAAGCGCGGGGCTGTGCCTTGCGAGCGATGAGAAGAAGTCTTCGCCGAGCGCTTCGGCATTGATTGATGGTTGTCGCAATAGCGCGCCGAAAAGCGCTAAGACAATCTTTGGGGCGTCGATTGGTGCTTCGTTTTCCATGAGCGTTCCTATGGTGGGTGAGTGGAGTCCCCATTGTAGGAACGCTCGCCCCGTCATTGGCCGCCGCCCGGCAGTGGGTGGCCATTACTCCCGCGCACAAAGTCAGAGCGTTGTGCTGCGCGTGAGCCCTGCTGCGATTCTGCCCCCGGTTAGGTCTACGGGAATGCGTAGCGCCTCCTTCAACAGCGGTTGCGCCCGGCACCGCACCAAGCGCTCGGCCGGGCTTCGATTTGTCATTCAGCGCGCTGTTCCACTGCAACGCAGCGCGCTGACCTGTGCCCTGACGCATGGCCTGCGTGGGGCTTTTTTTATTGGTGGTGTGGCTGCATGGGTGTGTGCTCATGTGGCCATTTTGTTTTTCGGGCTGGGTGATGTCACTCCTTGCGGTTCTCTGATTTGGGGAACGGCGGGGAACGGCGTTGCCGGCCGCTAACAGCGAGAGGTGCAAGGTGCAGCAACAGGCGATGTTTTACGAGACGGTGGACGAGGTGCTGGTGGCCACTGTCCAGGCGATCGGTGGTTACAAGGCGGTGGGGGCGGCCCTGCGCGGCGACAAGGAGCCCGATGCGGCGGCGACGTGGCTGCGCAACTGCCTGAACCCGAACAAGGATGAGCGGTTGAACCCGGAGCAGGTGATTCAACTGGTGCGCATTGGCCGCGAGAAGGGGGTGCACTACTACGCGAACTATGTGGCGCAGACGTTGGGTTACACCGCGCCCGTGCCGCTGACGCAGGAGGATCTGGCGCAGCGTGCGATTGCCGAGGGTGCACAGGCGATGCAGACGATCGTGCGGCTGGTCTCTACGCTGAAAGCCCAGGGTGTGGACATCAACCAGTTGGCCGCCCAGGCTGGCGCGGTGCGTGGGGGTGCGCTATGAGGGCGTATATCTCGGGGCCGATGAGTGGTCTGCCGGACGAGAACTTTCCGGCGTTCATGGCGGTTGCAGCGGCGCTGCGACTGCGTGGCATTGAGGTGGTGAACCCGGCGGAATTAAACCCAGGCGGTACTCGCCCGTGCCCCGGTGCTTCGCCGCGAGAGGTGCGTGCCTATTGGCATGAGTGCATTCGTGTTGATACGCGCGAGCTGACCTATTGCGACGTGATTGTGCTGTTGCCGGGCTGGCAGTACAGCGATGGCGCGCATTCGGAGCTATCGACGGCGCGCGATTGCGGCCTGCAGATCGTGATGCTGGAGGATGTGCTGCCTCGCGAGCTGTGGGGTGATATTCCGTTTCCGCCGGTGACGTTGCTGCGTGGCATTCGCTATGGCGAATGGAGCGGCGCGACCAAGTTTGAGCATTTCGACAACGTGGAGGCCGGTGTATGACGCTGCCAGGCATGACTTCGATTCCCTGTGCGCTGTTCTTTCGCTCGGTGCCGTTTGGGGTGTTTGGCTACGTGGCGCCCACATCGGCGGCGCGTGCGCGGCTGTTGATCGGCCATGCGATCTCGCTGGCGTGGGCGCAGGAGCGGCGGGCTCTGGCGTCTGCGGTTGGCGGGTTGACGGACGGCCAGCCATGAGCGCCGCCAGCAAACGCAAGCCGCTGCAGCGCCCGTTTGTTGGGGTGCTGGCGGTGGTGATTCGGCGGGCTGTCGAGGTGGATGGCAACAACCCCTATGAGCGAGCGCGCTGGTTGCAGCGCGCGGTCGACCGCAACAAGGGCGTGCACGCGCTGCTCGACGAGAGTGAGCGGCTGTGGATGGAGTGCCGCAGCTCGGTGGTGGCGCTGGATGATACGGCTTATGTGCAGCACGCCTGCGATGCGCTGGCCGCGATGCTGCAGGCGATTATGTGGGTGGTGACGCTGCGCCAGGCGCCGGTGGTGCCCGCCGTGCTGCGCGGGGCCGGGCCTGCCCGCTGGCTGGTGGGGGCGTGGCCTGTGGAGCAGCCGCGCACGACGCCGCGCTCGCTTGAGTGGCCCAGCCCGTTCATGGCGGAGCCGGATCTGGTGGCGAGCATGCAAAACGCGGTGCTGCACATGGCTTATGCGGTGCACAAGCGGCTTGACCAGATGGGCATAGAGCCGCCGACCATTGAGGTGGCGGCGTGAGCACGGCGGTGGGGTCACGCGGGCCGCGAGTGAAGGATTCGCCGTGGTACACGATGGACCCTGCCCAGCGGCGTGCGGCGGATGAACGCTTGTACGCGCACCTGCTGCGCTGCGGCGTTCGTGGTTGCACGCCAGCGGCGTTGAAAGAGGCCACCAAGGATGTGCGCACCGTGGAGGCCATTCGGCAGCGCATGGTGCGCTGGTCAAAAGTGCCCGCTGGCGTGAAGCTGGGCACGCGGGGTGATGGGGCGTGGGTGGCGGTGGGCGCGACGGCGCCGCTGTCGCCCGCGATCAGTGGTCGCCGAAAGGCGAAAAACGCGCCCGATCTGGCGGTTGCCGGGCTGATGGAGCCAAATTTCACGGCAGCAGAGCGCGCCCGTATGGCGAGCTGGCTGCGCGATCTGGTGTGAGGTGGGGTGATGCCTGAGACGGATGATGGTTACAAGCTGGCGAAAGGTGGGCATGCGCACCGATTGGCGCGGCATGCGATGGGTTTTAATTCTCCGGGCCACCGCTTGCCCGATGGCAGCTACCAGGCGGAGTGGGTGAGCCAGCTTCGCGCGGCGGTGGAGTTGCACATCGTGGAGATTCACCCGCGGTTGCCGGACATCGAGCGTGCCGGCGGCGTGATTGTGAAGCGCGAGGTGGGCTCAGGGACTGAGCGGCGCATGGAGTTCTACGTGGCCAAGGCGCCGGCGGTGGCGGGCTTTGATCGCGCGGTGACTGATGCCTTGGTCATCCGGCCGCCCGGTGATGGGCCGATGGCGTGGGTGCCACCGCCTGCGGTGGATCGGGTGGCGGCATGATGCTCCTCTCGCCGCAAACGCACGCGGCTTATGTGCGTATGTTCAATGCGGTGCAGGCGGCGGGTGAGATGCGGTCTCGCGCGCTGGCGGCCCTGTTCCCCAATGGCAAGCCGTCGACCACGTATGCCCGCCTGCATGCGATGGTTGCGTGTGGTTATCTGGTAGAGGTGCCGGGCTCGACTTCGTCATTCGCCGGGGGGCGTTTGCTGCGGGTGGGAAAGGTGCCGATTCCGCCCTATGACGATACCAAGAGCCGGCGGGTGGCGGCGTTTGGTGAGGCGGGCACGACTTCGCCCACGTTGCACGCAGAGTTTGACGCCGGTTGTGCGATGTCGGTGACGGCGTCTCGCTTGCTGGCATGGGAGCGCAAGGGCAAGGCGGCTTGCGACCGGTCGGTGTATCCGCACCGATGGCGCGCGCTGTTGCCGGCGCTGCCGGGGTTTGATGCGCTGGTGGAGGCTGAGGCTGATCGCCGCGCGAAGCAGTTGATCTCTGAGCCGATGCGGGAGGCGGCGGCAGCGGCAAGCGCCAGGGCGCGCATGCGTCGGGAGAATGACCGTATTGATGCGATGGCGGCGGCGATGCCGGTGGCGGGTTGGATTGCGCCGCTGGTGCCCAAGCGCCGTGAGCCGACTTCGCGGAGGGCTGGCGCCTGATGAGCAAAAAGACTGATGCGTGGTTGCCGCTGTGGATTGGTGACTACATGGCTGATACGGCTCACCTGTCGCGCGATGAGCATGGTGGGTATCTGTTGCTGTTGTTTGCCTATTGGCGATCAGGCGGGCCGCTGCCTGACGATGACAAGCGCCTTGCCAACATTGTGAAGGCGACGCCGTCCGAGTGGAAAAAGCTGCGCCCGGTGTTGGCGGAGTTTTTTTTGGTGGATGATGGTGTGTGGATCAGCAAGCGCATGGAGCGCGAGCTGGCAGACGCCGCACATCGATCATCCAAGGCCAGTGGTCGGGCCAAAACAGCGGCCGAGGCGCGCTGGAAAAAGACGGACCAAGGCGGTGCAGGCGGCTCAGAATCGGATGCTTCAAGCATGCCCGAAGCATGCTTGAAGCATGCTCCAAGCATTGCACAAGCATTGCATGAGGAATGCCCTTCACCATCACCTATTTCTATTCCTGACGGAATAGAAAATAACCGCGCTGCGGCGAAAAAAGCGGCGTGCCCGGAGGATGTGTCGCCAGCGTTGTGGGAGGAGTGGCGAGCGCATCGCAAAGCCAAGCGCAGTGCCGTTTCGCAGGGGGTGGTGGACAGCTTTCGGCGGGAGGCAGAAAAGCTCGGCTGGACGCTGGCGGACGCCTTTCGCAAGAGCATTGATCGGGGCTGGGTTGGCTTTGAGGCGGAGTGGGTGCGCGGCGAGGTTTCGCGCGGCGGAGCGCCGCCTGCGCGGGGTGGTCCTGCTGCCCGTTTTGACCCTGTCGCCTACGTCAACCAAGGACAAAAAAATGACCCTGCCCGACACGAAAAAATCATCCACCCTGAGCGCGTGGCTTGAGCCGCGCGGCGGCGGCCTGTCGGCCATGGATGCGCTATTCAACCGCCTCGACGGCATGTACCCGAACCGCTGGCGCGCGGCGTTTGCCAGCGAGGCGGCGGTGGCCAATTGGCGCGAGGCATGGGCGCTTGCTTTTGCCGATGAGGGGGTGACGCTGGAGGGGGTGGCGCAGGGGTTGCGGCTGTGTCGCATGCGCATGGATTGGCCGCCATCGCTGCCGGAGTTTTTGAAGCTCTGCGTGGCGACGGTGGATGCCGAGGCGGCGTGGCACGAAGCGCAACAGCAGATGCGCCGCCGGCACGCCGATGGTGGCGATGTGTGGAGTCATCCGGCGGTGTTTTGGGCTGCGGCGGACATGGGCACGTTTGATTTGTTCAACGGCGCATGGCAGCGCAGTGAGTCGCGTTGGCGGCGCTTGTTGGCGGCGCGGCTGGCGGGTGATTGTCCGCCAGTGCCAGCGGTGGTGTTGGCGCTGCCCGCGCCGGGGGCAAGCACGCCTGACCCGGAGGCGATTGCGCGCCTGCTGGCTGGCGCGAGGGCGGTGCTAAAGCGCGTGCCAGATGGTAAGGTGGCAGCGTGAGCGCGGAGTACAAAAACGAGCGGTTTGCCTTTGCCGGGCATGTGATCGACCGGCTGGACCAGTGGGTGGCGTGGTGCCACGCGGGCAAGGGCGTGGTGCCGGTTGACTGGAAGCGCGAGGTGGACCGCAACGAGCCGCGCATGGACCCGGACCCGCTGATCGGCGCGGCGGTGGATGCGATCTATCGCCGCTGGTTGGCGCACAACCGGTCCCAGGCTCGGGTGATCGCGGCGATGTGCTTTGGGGCGCGCAAGGGGCTGATTGCTTCAATGCGGCGTGACCCGGATTTGGTGCGACGGGAAATTGGTTGGGAGGGCGGAAGCCGCCCCGGTACGCTGCGTGCGGTGCCTGTGGCGAAGGATTTTCGCCGCCGCGATGCCGATGATCTGCTGCGGGTGTTTGCCCGCGAGGTGGGCGACATCAACATCAGCAAGGCGATGGCCGATGCGGCGGCCAAGATTAACCGCCCGGTGCCGATGGCGACGATCGAGGAGTACCGCAAGCCGCTGCCGCGCCCGAAGGTGAACAGTCCTGAGTGGGTGGCGCAGCATTTTGCAGAGGTTGCGAAGTGAGCCGCGGTGACTATCTCGCCGCAGCCGTGCGCGCGGCGGATCTGCCGCCCAATGCGCAACGCTTCGACTACAAGGGCGGCGGGCAGATGATCGACCTGTTTGCGCGGTTCCCGTCGACGTGGTTTCGCGTGGGCGAGGTGCGCCAGCACGTGGAGGCGTGCGGTGTGCCGATTAGCCGGGATACGGTGCTTGATGCGTTGAACCACTTGACCGAGAAGATGGCTTTTCTGGAAAAGGTCTGTTACGGGCAGCGCGGTGCGATCAAACTCTATCGCTATCGCCGTCTGCTGACGCCGATGCAGCGCGAGCTGACCGAGCGGGGCGCGCGCAAACGGGCGGTGGCGCGCGCTGTGGAGCGCATTGTGGTGACCGGATAGCCGGCTAGGTCTACAGGATTTTCGCGATGTCCTGCGCGGCGATGCGCGGGGGCGCCGCCTCGGGCTCGATCGGCGCGCGTGGCGGCCTGCCTACGGGTGCGGTGGGTGCCCAGGCGATGGGCACCATCCAGATGGTGCCGTCGAACAGGTGCGCGCCAGGCACGCGCCCCTGCTGACATAGCGTGCGAATCCAGCGCTCGCCCTTGCCCGTGCGCTGGGCGGCGCTGGTGACGGTTTGATAGCCGTCCAGGTCGATTATTGTGGTCATGCGGCGGTGGGCAGGGTGCAGGCCGGGCGCTCGCGCAGAAACTTGGCGAAGCGTGGAATGCCGGCGGGGGTAAGTTCGTTGTAGGTGAACGTGACCACGCTGCCAAGACGGGGCGGATACAGCCGGTCACTATCGCTAAAACCGGTGCCGAGCTTGAACGTCTTGCCGTTGGGTAGCAGCACGGTGAGTGCGCCCAGGCGGCCCGCGTGTTTGCCGGCGCCTTGGATCTGCTCGATGACGGTGCCCTCGGCATCGTGCTCGGGCTTCATCTTGACCAGGGCGCCGGGTCGGTCGGGCTGCAGGGCGTCGGCGCGGTGCAGCATGAGCCCTTCACCGCCTTCGGCGACGATGCCCCGGAAGATGGTTTTTGTCTGAACGATGTCCTGCAGGCGGACTTGCGGCACGACATCAAAAACGGCGTTGCGATGGCGCTTGGCCAGCACCGCCAGGGCTGCCGCGCGGCGATGAAACGGGCCGGGCTCATCGGGCATGTCGAATGCCATGAAGCGCACCCGCGACCAGCCAAGGCTACAGGATTTTTTGCGCACGGCGCTGGCCAGCGCGTTGAACTGCCCGCGCCCGATCCACAGCTCGCCGTCGAGCGAGACGGGCGGGAGTTGGGCAAGCCACTCGGCAGGTGGCTCCACGCTGGCACCAGATCGAAGCCAAAGCCGCCCACGATTCCAGCGCGCGCGGTACCCGTCCAGCTTTTCGCTCGCCAGGTAAGCGCCGGCATCGTGCTCGCGGAAACCGGGGGTGTAGGTGATGGTCATGATGCGCGCGCGATGCCATAGCGTGCGCTGCCAATCTCGCGATTCATTTGCTGGCAGCGCTCATTGATGACGAGGAGGGATGCTGGCTCGCCAATAGCTGCGTAGCCGTTCAGTCGATCAAAAATTATCCACATGGTTTGCTCTTTCGGGGGTGGCGATGTTGTGGCTGTTTTCGGTTTAGGGTGCCAGGTCGCGGCGGATGCGGTCAATCATCAGTTGTGCTGCTCGCGTAACGTGCATGGTCGGGTCGCTGGCTGGGGTGTCGATCCACAAAACAACAAGCCAGCCGCAGCCGATTTCGGCCGGCAGCTCTAGGCAGGGCGAGCCGTTCGCCCGCAGCATCGCTGGTGCATCGGGCGGCAGTTCGTCGGGTTCAAACTCAACCGCGAAAAAGCGCGGCCAGGCCGTGCGCATGATGATTGTGCGGCCGGGTTCGTCGTCCGGCGCTTCCAGGTCGCTGCACTCAAGGTAGGTCGGCAGCATGGCTGCCAAGCCGTCCGACAGCGTCGGGTCATCGTGCACCGCCGCACCCTGCGAGAGATAGCGCAGCACGCGCGCCAGCGGCCCGGATATGTTGCGTGCGCCGTTCTCGATCTGGCGCCAGTAGTCGGCGCGGTTGTCAGGCGTGCCAGCCAGGCCGACAGCGTCGGCCATTTGGCTAACGCTCAAGCCGAGCGCCGCGCGCAACGCGGCGGCTTGCTGGCGGTTAAATTCGGTGGTCATGGTGTTATTCCTACGGCTGCGCCCTCCATGTGAGGGCGCATCAGTAGGCCCGGCCGGTGGCCGGGTTTCGAGGGCCGCTAGGCGTATGCTGTCCAGTTGCTTCGTTGGTAGACTCGCTCGCCGTCAATCACGGTGTACGGCAATGGCCGCGCGTAGGCGTATGACTTGATCTTTATTGAGTTCTGGGCGTTGACGCGGCAGCGCATCACGCCGGGCAAAAAATCGTTCACGCGCGGCGTGCTGGTGCCGGTCATGTCTCCCGATCCCGATAGATCGGCGCTGATTTCGCGAACGCTGACAAAGTGCGCGCCGTGGAGCTCGGTCACTTGGTAGTAGTCAATGTTTGTCTGATCGTATCCCCACGAGCACACCAGCACGTCACCTACCTGCAGGCGGTGGCGAAAGGCTTTTCGTTCGTTCGCGCGAGCTGCCTTGCTGGCGACGATCTCGGCTTGGTGGGATTGAAATTCCGCGATGTGTTTCATCATCTGCGGAATGTCTCGGAAGCTGTAATAGAACGACGGTTTAAGTGATTTGCCAACAAAACCGCGAGCAGTTGGCTTGCCTGCTGCGTTGCGGTTAAGGTACACCACGGCATCGCAGTTCTTGAGTTGCATCAGGCTGTCGCCTTGAGCGCGGCGCGCGGTGTGCAGTTCATCGGGGGTAAGTTTTCTCGGGTCCATGTTGTTTCCTTCCGGCGGCCCGGCGGGCCAAAAATCGGGCAAGTCGCCCGCCTGCTGCGCCCGGTTGACCAGGCGCAGAGTGGCGAGGGGCTTGCTCAGCGCGTCGCTTGAAACTGCGACCACGTCAGGCCGGATTCTCGCTTCGCGGCCACGACGCACGCAGGCGCTGGGTGGAAAGGCGCGGCCATCCAGTCGGCGACCGTGCCGGTGTATTCGGTGGCGCGTGCGACGCGAGCCGCCGCGAGCGCGAAAGCCGATAACTTCGCGGCGCGCTCCTCTGCTGCTGCAGCGGCGTTGTGTGCTCGCACAAAGCGCAGCGGGTGCGCGAGCGCATGATGCACCTGTTCCGGCGCCGATTCGTCGGCCTCTGCTGTCCAGGCGAAGTGTTTGTCCTCGTCGACGGAAATATCGAACGTGACGCGATTAGCGAAGGGGCCGCGTTTGAAAAACGAGTACTCGGTGCTCTCGCCGCCGTGCTCGGCGAGCCGCCGCTCGGCCCACTCGACGCATGCATCAATATCGAGGTACTTGTCTTCGCTTTTTGCGATTGCGCGGAATTGCGTCGCGATGTGCGCAAGCCCGCGTTCGTTCAGGTCGCGGTACAGGCGGAGCTGCTCGTCTGCGAGAGCGTCGGGAAACTCCTCGCGAGCGGCTTCGACGAAACGGTGGGTGACTTTGCGTGATGACATTTTTATCTCCTGGTGTGGCGGCCCATTGGGCCTATTAAGCCGATATGCATATCGGTGTTGGTGCTATTAATTATGCCTGCTGCGGAATTAATTGCAAGCGGTATTTGCGCTGGAAAACCCTATAAATCGACAGAAATATCAAAAAACGGAACAATCGCCGGTTTCTGCCAAGTTTTGAGGGTGTAGCGCAAAAAGTTTTTTAGCTAAATCATGGGCTTGCGATGCGCACGCCGAATCCAGGCATTGCAACACGCCGAACAGCATGCAGAATTGCGTCCGGGTCATCACGTCCGAGGCAATCGTGGCATTCGTGCACCAGGTCACCGCTGGGGCGCTGGATGACCTAATAGGCGAGCTGCGGGCCGAATCGTCGTTTGCCATAGTCGCGGCTTTAACTGCGACGGCAAAAGATATTGAAGCCGCAGAGTCGCAAGGTCTAGAAGATTCGCTAGACCGTCCAACACCATTCACGCTGCGGGCTTTCGGTACGGAAGCAGCAACAAAGGCCAGGCCACAGGCGCGCGTGTTCATGCGCCCGATACAGTCGCGCTATCTGCAATGGCAGATCGACGGCGGCCGGCGCAGCTATAAGGCGATGGAATTCCGAATCCGTGGTCAATTGGTCACGGCTTACGCAATGCCCAGGGCAGCGCTGCAGCTAGACCAATACGGCAACGTACCGCGTGCAACGCTAACGCGCATCATCCGCGACATAGACAAGCCAAGCGCCGGCGCCCGCTATTTCGTCGGACAGCCAAAAGGCCAACCCGATAAGGTGCCCGGCATCTATGAGCGTGACGGCCGCGCCTTACATCTTTTATTCGCCTTCAAGGATTCCGCGAACTACAAACCCGCGTTCGAGTGGGAGCAGATCGGCATGACAACCGCCGATGCGCGCTTTCCGATCAATCTAGCCCAGGCCCTAGCCAAATACTGACGGGTCCTCACCGCCCACCCCCACCCGTCGCGGGTAATTCGACCCGCGGGCTTGGGTTCATTTGTGAATTTTCAGAGTTGGTTTACTGGTTTACTCAGTTGACCGGCTTAGGTTGACTGGTTTACCGATGGCGATGAATCAGGTTGAGTACGCTGCTCATCGGGGGGTGAAGAAGCAGTACATCAATCGTCTGGTGAGCACCGGCGTGATACCGGTCGACAGCAACAAGAAGATCGACCCGGCTGTTGCCGATGCGATTCTCGATGCGCGCGCAGATCCATCGCGCGAGGGTGTGGTCCGCGCCAATGCCGAGCGGTACGGCAAACCGCTGAATCCTGCCTTGCAGCAGTCGATACCGCTGCACCCGGACGAGGCGGCCATCATGGCCAACCTGCCTCGCGTCCCGGATGTGAACAAGCCGCCGGTGCTCAAGTTTGCCGATGTCAGGGCTCGCCGTGAACAGGCGCTTGCCGAGACGGCTGAATTCGAGCTCGCCAAGATGCGCGAGCAGTACGTCGAGCGGTCTGCGGCCGGCTCAATGGCCAAGGCTGCGGGCAAGGCGTGGCGCAATCTGCTGACCGAAGTCCAGGCGACGCTGCCGTCCATGCTGATCGGCGTCGTCAAGCAGCACGTTGGCGGCAAGATCGACCCCGACGTTTACCAGTTGATCGAGCACGGCTTCCGTTCAATGGTCACTGAGGCGCACCGCACCGCGCTCAAGCAGGTGGCAGACGAGGTAGAACGCATGGGCAAGGTGGTCGACGCGGTGGATGACGCGCGCAGCGCCGTCAAGAACTAGCCCGTGTACAGCCCCGAGAAAACCGACGCCGACCGCGAGTCAGGCGGGCAGTACCTTGCGCGCATGTGGCGCGAAGGGCTCGAGATGCCCGCTGCCATGACTATCACGCAATGGGCGGACGAGTACCGCTACATCGCGGGCGGCATGTCTCCGATTGCCGGCAAGTGGGTCACCGACCGCATGCCGCATCTTGCGGAAATCATGGATGCGCTCTCGCCGTCACATCCATGTACTGATGTCACCTTCATGGGTTCGTCGCAGACTAGCGGCAAGAGCGATTCGCTCATCAATCTGCTGGCCTACCACGTTCACCATGACCCCGATTCCATGCTGCTCGTGGTGCCCAACCACAAGCAGATCAAGCGCATGTCCAAGCGCTTTGACCGCAACGCCGAGGCCACGCCGGTGCTGCGCGATGCGCTGCGGCCCCGGTCGCGCAAGGATGCCAACTCCGCCGAGCTCAAAGAGTTTGACGGTGGCATGCTCTACTTTGCCTCGTCCGAGTCGCCGTCTGATCTCGCATCGGTCACCTGCCGCATCGTCGCGCAGGATGAGGTCGATCGCTACCCGCAGGACGTAGAAGGCGAGGGCGACCCCACGGTGCTGGCTGATGCCCGCACCACGATGTACGGGCCGCGAGCCAAGCGCTACAAGGCAAGCTCGCCCACGGTCGAGGCGCTATCGCGCATCAATCGCGCGTTTCTGCTGGGCGATCAAAGCTATCGCCATGTGCCATGTCCGCACTGCGGCGAGTATCAGCGCTTGGTGTGGGACGGTCTTGATTGGCCTCATGAAAACCCTAAAGCGGCCTATTACATCTGCCAGGTAACCGGCTGCATCATCGAGGAGCACCACAAGCAGACGATGCTGCGCAACGGCGTGGCCAGGTGGGTGCCAAAGTTCCCCGAGCGCTCGCTGTTTCACCGCTCATTCCAGATTTCTGCGCTGTACAGCACTATTGGGCTCGGCAAGAAATGGGGTGAGCTGGCGCAAGAGTTTGTCGACTGCAAGGGCGAAAAAACCAAGCTCAAGGTGTTTGTCAACACCCGGCTTGGCGAAACGTGGGTCGACAACGACGAAAAGGTCGATTGGGAGCGCGTCAAAGAGCGGGCCGAGAAATACCCGCTGCGCCGCGCCCCCTCGCGCTGCCTGCTGTTCACCGCCGCAGTGGATGTGCAGAAAGACCGTTTCGAGTACCTGATCGTCGGCTGGTGCCGCGATCGCCGAGCCACCGTCATCGACCACGGCATCATCATGGCCGAGACGGCGGTGCTCGCCGACTACCAGGCTATTGAGGCGTACCTCAAGCGCCCGGTTGAAACGGAGTTTGGTACTGTCATCGTGCCCGACATCGCGCTAATCGACTCCGGCTATCAGCAGAGCATCGTGCTGCAGTTCACGCGAGCACACAAGGCCGATCGCTGGTATGGCACCAAGGGTGCCAGCCGCCGCAATGCCCCGCTGATCGGCAGGCCGCGCAAGGTTGATGTCAAGATCAACGAAAAGCCCGACCGCTGGGGCGCCGATCAGTACGAAATCGGCACCGATGTCGCCAAAGACTGGATCTACGCCAACCTGCGCAACGACGGCAAGCGCGACAACCCCGACGACCGGGTCATCCGCTTCTCTGAGCAACTGAGCGACGACTTTTTCAAACAGCTCTGCATCGAGGTGTTTGACCCGCACAAACAGCGCTATGACAAGCCGCCGGGCTCGCGTAACGAGGCGCTCGATCTGATGGTGCTCTGCTTCGCCGGTGCCCATCACCCGAATATTCGTATGGACAAGATGCGCGACGCCGATTGGGATACGCGCATGGCGCTGCACGGGCAGGGCCGCACGCTTGACCTGCTCGCTGCCGCCACCACGCCGGCAGATGACCGGGCGCCGGCCCCCGTGCTGGTCAACCCGCTCGGCGCTGCCGATCAATCCATGCTCGCCCTGCTTGGTGGCGAGCGCAAAACCACAACCGCGGACCTCTAATGCCTCTGGATTGCACGCAACTGCAAGCCGACTATGACGCCCTGAATCAGGCGTACATGGATCTGCTCACCGGCAAGCGCCAGGTCACGGTCACCTATGGTGACAAAACCGTCACCTACGCCATGGCGTCGGCTAATCAACTGCTCGCCGCGCGCAACGAAATCGCCGCGCAGATGCAGGTGTATTGCGGCGTGCAAGTCGTCGGCGCACCCGCCAGCCGCTTTGCGCAGCCCAGCATGGGCGATGGTCGCTGCTGATGTATCAGGCTCATTCCAACATCCGGGTGGCCAACCCGTGGGGCAGTGGCGCGCGTGCGCTGCCGGCGCCTGTGGAGCCCGCATCCGTTGAGCAGGCGCCGCAGGTCTCCGCGCTCGCCTATCGCGGCGCCGGGTTTGGCGAGAAAACCCTGCAATCGTGGGATGCCACGCCCCGCTCGGCTGATTCCGCCATCCTGCCCGAAGCGCAGCGCCTCGCCGGTCGCAGTGGCGATCTGCTGCGCAACAACGGCTTTGCTGCCGGCGTGCGGCAAACGCAGGTCGACAACATCATCGGCCCGATGGGGCTGCGCCTCTCGCCCAAGGTTGATTACATCGCCCTCGGCAAAACAGAGGAATGGGCGCGTGACTGGAATCGCCGCGCCGCCGCGCTGTTCCGCACATGGGCCAATGACCCGCGCGAGTGCGACATCGCCGGTCTGCATGACTTTGCCGACCAGCAAACCATCCACTTCTACAACACGTTCAGTGATGGCGATGCGTTCGCCCTGCCGATGTGGGATGACACGCCGGGCCGCAAGTGGCGCACCCGCCTCATGGGCATCCAGCCTGCCCGCGTGCGTAACCCGCAGGGTGTGGCCGACACCAACGAGCTGCGTGGCGGCATCCGCTTCGACGCCAATGGCCGTCCGCTCGCTGCCCACATCAGCAAGCGCAACCCCACCGATCTGCTCGCGCTCGGTGCCTACGGTGCCTACGAGACAACCGAAGTGCCGTTCACCACGGCATGGGGCCGTCGCCGCATCATTCACCTGATCGAGCGGCGCGAGTTCGGGCAAACGCGCGGCGTCGGCGCGCTCGCGCAAATCCTCGCCCAAGCCAAGCAGCTCGACCAGTATCTCGACTACGAGATGAAAAACCAGATGCTCAACGCGCTGATCGCGTTGGTCATCGAAACGCCCACCGAGGATCTGCTGGGCGCATTTGCCGATCGCGGCAAAGCGCTCGAATACCTCGACGCGCGCAAACCGCCCACCTTCAACGGCGGCGCCAACGTCATGCAGCTCAAGGTGGGTGAAAAAGCGACCGCCTTCTCGCCCAACCGCCCCGGCCCGCAGCTCGAGCAGTTCGCCATGATCTACCTGCGCGAAATGTGCGCAGCGACCAACCTGCCCTACGAGCTGTTCACCAAGGATTTCAGCAAATCCAGCTACGTCGGCATCCGCGCTGGCTTGGCCGAGGCGGTGCGCTTCTTCACTGGCAAACGCTATTGGCTTGCCACCGGCTTTTGCCAGCCGGCATGGGAGCTGGTGCTTGAGGAGGCCGTCAACCGTGGCGACATCGAGGCGCCCGGCTTCTACGACAACATCGCCGCCTACGCCAAAGCCAAATGGCTCGGCGCGCGCTACAGCTTCACCGACCGGGTGAAAGAAATCACCGCCTCGGTGCTCGCCCTTGAAAACAACCTCACCACGTATGAGGAGGAGCACGCCATGCTCTTGGGTGAGGATTTCGAGGATGTCATCCAGCAGCGCGCCGCCGAGACCAAGATCATCGCCGCTGCCGGTCTCAGTCAGCCCGGCGGCCCGGTCGCCGTGGCTGCCGCTGGTGCGCCGCAGGTTGATCCCAACCAGCCGCCGGCCGATGAGCCGGCGCCAAACAAGCAGCAGGGTTAGCCATGCACATCGCCCGAATCGCGGCCGAGTTCTTCAACACGCCGCTGCTGATTAGCGACGACGCCGCGCACGCCGTTGAGGCGTTCCTCTGGCAGCGCATCGTCACCGCCGAATCCGGCGGTGACTACAAAGCGCTCGACAAGCCGCTTGATCGGGCGGTGATCGACAGCGCGCGCAAGCCGTATTCGGTCAGCGATGGTATCGCCCTGATCGGCATTGATGGCGAGCTGGTCAACCGCGGCAGCTACGTCGGCGCCAGCTCCGGCGTTACCAGCTACGAGGGCATTGCTGCGCAGATCAAAGCTGCCCAGGCCGATGCCGCGGTCAATGGCATCATGCTTGAGGTCAACAGTCCAGGCGGTTCTGCTGCCGGGCTGGCGGCGGTGCAGCAGGTCATCAACAGCGCCAGCAAGCCCATTTGGGCTATTGCCAACGCCCAAGCCGCCAGCGCGGCGTACTGGATCGCCTCGTCGGCCGATCGCGTCGGTGTGGTCCCCGATGGCATGGCCGGCAGCATCGGCACGGTGATCGTCATGCGCGATCTCACCAAGGCGATGGAAAAGGCGGGTGTAGCCGCTCACATCATCCGCTCGGGTGGCCGCAAATATCGCGGTAGCGGTATGGAGGCGATCGACCCCGCCACCATCGCGCGCATGCAGGAAGTGGTCGACGCCTACTCGGCTGATTTCTTCGCTGCCGTCGCCGCCAATCGCGGCATCAGTGTTGACGCTGTCGACGCCATGGATGGCGAAATGTTCATGGCCGCCGAGGCCAAAAAGCTCAAGCTGGTCGACGCCGTCGCCACCGTCTCTGATTTCCACGCCCAGATGGTGAAGGCCATCCGTGGCGGGTCCGCTCACAAAGTGAGCAAAGGCAAACCTGCCGCATCGGCAATCTCCATCTCAACGAAAGGAAACACCATGTCTGGTGATCTCGTTCACAGCGCCGCCGATCTCGACGCGGCAAAAGCCACCGCCCACGCCGAAGGCGTCAAGGCCGGTGAAGCCAATGGCATCAAAGCCGGCGCCACCGCCGAGCGTGAGCGCATCAGCGCCATTCTCGCGCTCGACGAGGCCAAAGGCCGCGAAGCCCAGGCCCAGCACATCGCGCTCAAAACCAACGCCAGCGTTGACGATGCCAAGGGCATCCTCGCCGTCGCGCCCAAGGTCGAGGCAGAAAACCCGCTCAAGCCAAAAGAGGATCTGCTCAAGGCGGCCATGAGTAAAGCCAGCAACAGCAACCCCGATGTGGATGCTGACGCTTCGCTCAAGGGCACTAACGGCAAGCCCAGCGAGGATCAAAAAGTCGCGGCCAATCTCGCCGCAATCAAAGCCCAATTTGGCGGCGTTCCAGCCAAGTAATCGCCTGCAGGCGATTCTTCTTCATCGCACCCAAAGGAAATCACCATGACCACTTACAACCAGGTCTATCCGCAGACTGCAGGCTTCTCGAAGGACAGCTTTGTCCCCGATACCGTCCTGATCGGCGGCGACCACAAATCGCGGGAGTTCACCCTGCCGGCCAACTCCTCGTTTGCCAAGTACGAGGTTGCCAAAACCGATGCCGCCGGTAACTTGGTCAAGTACGCCGCTGCCGCTGCTGCCGACGACAAAATCGTGATCGTCTGTTACGACGCCGACAACCTCAACGCCACCGCCGCCAACCTGCGCACGCCCAAGGTCATGTGCTGGTACGCGGGCGAGTTCAACGAAAACGGCCTTGTGTATGTCGGTGGCAACAGCGCCGCCACCATTCGCGGCATTGCCCTGCCAGGCATCGTCCTCTCCAACCCGCAAGTGCGCAACTAACGCACCGCGCACTCTCGCAAACGAAAGGATCATTCCATCATGGCATTTGACATCTACACCAACGCCGAACTGCAGGAGATTGTTCGCTACACCCTGCCGGACGCCAACTACTTCAAACAACGCTGGTTCTCGCAGCAGCGCTTCTCGGCCACCAACAACATCATCTTTGATGAGATGGTCGACAAGCGCATCCGTGCGCCGTTCGTCATGCCGCATGTCGATGGTCGCCCGATCGTCGAGAGCGGTTACAGCAGCAACACCTACCAGCCGGCTTACATCAAGCTGCGCGATGGCATCCAGGCGGCCGATCTCACCAATCGTGCGTTTGGTGAGGCCATCAACAGCATCCCCGAGCCGCTGCAGCGCTTCAATCAGGGCCGCGCCAACGCGCTGCGCCAGCATCACGAGGCGGTGGAGCGCACCATCGAATGGATGTGCTCGCAGTACATGCAATTCGGTGCCTACACCGTCAGCGGTGATCGCTACCCCACGCGCTACCTCAATTTCGGTCGCGATGCGGGTAACACCGTTGCGCTGTCGGGTGGTCGTCTGTGGACGGCGCCCACTACCGCGCAGCCGCTCACCGATTTCGAGTCGTTGTCGCGGCAAATCTTCGTCAAGGGCAAGGCGCCCGGCACGCTGGTCACCATGACGCCGGAAGATTGGGCGCTGTTCCGCGAGTGCACCCAGGTCAAGGAGAAATTTCAGTTCTTCAAAGACATTGGTGGCCCGCTGCCCAACATCACGCCGCAGGCCGCTGCCAAAGTGCAGCGCATGGGCATGATCGGCGGTTTCGAGATCGAGGTCTACCACGACGCGTGGGAGGATGACTCCGGCACCGAGCAGCGTTACCTGCCGGTTGGCACGGTGCTGATGTCGGCGCCCGGTGAAAGTGGTTTGGGCGGTCGCCAGCTCTACGGGCGCATCCAGCACTTGGCCGCACAACTCAACGGCCAATCGCAAACCGACATCTACCACTACGAGTGGATGGGTGAAGACGGCGAGGCGCACAACATCGGCACGCACTGCGCGCCACTGATCGCCGCGCGCAAGGTCAACTGCTCGGCAGCGCTCATCGTCCGCTAACGATACGCGGCGGCAACGCCGCGTAGCTCTGGCCGCGCACACCGGCCGCCTCCCCGGCCCCGCAAGGGGCTGGCTCCGTCTCTCCTCAAGCCGCCTTCGGGCGGCTTTTTGTTTTTAAGGTTGCACAACATGGCACTCCAGGCTCGCGTTGCAATTCACAGTGGTACCGGCGAAAACGGTCAGCCCCTTTTCATTGTCAATCCCGGTGAAAAGCTGCCCAAAGATTTCCCGAAGGATGAGATTGATCGTCTCGTTGATCGCGGCTTCGTGATTGATGTCAAGTCTGACGACGACAAGGATCTCGCCAAGCTCCCGCTCAATGCCGAGGATGGCTCGCGCCCCGCGCTGCCGGCGTCCACCGCAGAGTAGTCGCTGAGGCACCATGCCCGGCTGGACCCGTGACACCCATTGGGACGCCTTTGCTCGCGCGGGCATGCTCGCGCTCTGCGATGTGTCCATCAATGGCACGGTGCATCCGGGCGTCTACATCGGCATCCGGCAGCCGGACAAGCTCTATCTCGACGGCGCCTCGCAGCAAACCGACTACGAGGCCGAGTTTGAAACCGGCTCGCTGCCGGGCCTCGCGGTAGACGACGTCATCACCGTGCTCGACGGCGGCGCGCAATACCGCGTCAGAAACCAGCCAGCGTTTCGCAGCAGCACCGGCTGGTATAGCCAATGCGCGCTTGAGTGCGTCGCGGTGGCGTATCCAAAAGCGCCGTTGCCGCTGCCATCGGGTGACGCTGTTTTGGGGGGTGATGTGCTTACCAAAGTTGCTGTTGCTGCGGTCGCCGCGCATCGTCTCGTGGTCTCGTCGGGTGCTGCCGGTTGCCTGCATGCCAGCAACGCGGTGCGCACTCATGGCGACGAGGTCATTGGTATCGCCCAGGCTGCCGCCGCCATTGGGTCGCCGGTCGTAGTGCAATCGGCTGGCGAGCACGTATTCGATGGGTGGGCGTGGACGCCGGGAGATCGCCTGTTTTGCGGTGTGGATGGTCAGCTTACGCAAACGCCGCCGCTGGATGCGGCGGCGTTTACGCTGTCGGTTGGGCATGCCATCACGGCCACCAAGATTTTCATTGCCATCGGTGACGCGGTCTATCACCGCTAGGGGTTGATGTGGCGTTTCACAAACCGCTCGTGCTTGACGGTGGCGAGGTAAAGCGCATCCCGGATGGCGACCAGATTGATCCGGGAAGTGTTGTAGCCGCTCCAATAGGGCCGTTGCTGAGTTACGCAAGCGGTCGACTGGATCGCATTGACTATGACGACGGTAGCTACAAACAGCTCAGCTACGACGCCGGCAACGGGTACCGCTTGCAGCGCATCGACTATGTGCGCGGCGCCGCTACCACGCGCAAGGACTTTTCGTACAACTTAGACGGGACGCTGCACGAAATTGTGCAGACGGAGCTGTAGCCATGCCTTTCCGCTTCGCCATTCCGATCAAAACCGACCAGGGCGAATTCCGGTTTGCCGCGCTGACTCTGGTCGTGTCGCCGGCGTTTCGCGATGCCGGGGTCGAGGCGCAGATCGTGCTGCGTGCCCAGCCCTATGACGTGCGCGATGGCCGCGTGGTGCGCCCGACTGAGACCGTGCAAAGCGAGCTGGAGGGCGGCCAAGTCATCACGATCGAGGCGCCGACAGACGCGCATGACCGCAACATCGTTTTTGGGGAAGGCTACACAGATGCAGCCAAGAACCCGCGACTAGCCAAGGCGTTGACCATGATGGGCGCGGCGCTGCAGGAGTTCCTGATCACCGAGACTGTAATGGTTGAGGGGGCCGGGTAATGGCTACTCGCTACGCTGTCGCGAACGGCGACTGGTCTGCCGCCGCAACGTGGAATGGCGGCACGCTGCCGACCTCATTGGACGACGTGTACTGCAACGGCTTCACGGTTACGTTGGATCAGGATGTAACTGCTGTCAGCATTCGCAATGATTCGCTAGCCTCTCCGGTGATCGCTGCCGGTGGGCGGGTCAACATCACGACCATCGCAAGCACGCGCACCGTCACCGCCAACTTCATCTGCAACAGCACCACCAGCCTGCTCAATTTGTTCGCCACCAGCGGAACGCTGAACCTCGTTGGCAACGGCACGCGCGGCAATACTGGCAACGGTGGCAATGTGCTGACCATGTCTGGCTCTAACGGGTCCACAGTCAATCTGACCGGAAACTGGCAGTCTGGAACTGGTGGCGGCAACTCGAATGCAATAGGCGTCAGTTCGTCGGGGTCGAATCTTTCGCACACTGGCACGATCACCGGAACGGCAGTCAGCTTCGGAATCAACTTCAACGTCGTTGGCGCCAAGACGCTTTCTTTTGGAACAGCCGGGCCGAACGGAATTTACATTGTGGGCGGGACGGGTGCAGGGCATACGGTAACGGTAGCCAACATAGACAACACTATCGCGGGGTACACCACCGCACAATGTTGCGTGACAATTGCCGGCGGCGTCTTTTCCGCGGTGACCATCAATACCGCAGGAGACATCCCAACCGGCACTTGCGTTGCCGTCAACTTCGCCCAAGCCGCGACCAGTGGGCCGGCGGTGCTGAATGTCAACGGTGGAAATGGCGACATCTATTGGCCTTCCACCGCGACGCAGATGGTGCTTGTCAGCTCTGGAGCTGGCGCAGGCACCAGTACAACGGTCAATTGTCGAGACATCTACGGTCATCGCGTAGGGGTTCCCAACAACGTAGGCGTCATCCAGATGCAGTCAAGTCAGGCGTGCACGCTCACGGTTAACGCTCGTGACGCATTGGCGGGAACGGTAAGCGGAGGCAATGGCTCCGCTGTCGTGATGAATTTGTCAGCAGCGGCAACCCTCAATCTGAATCTTAGCGGAACCAACGGCGCCGTAGGAAGCACTGGCAACGTCAGCGGCTACTATGGTGCTAGCAATTGGTCTACCGGAACATTCAATCTCAACGGCATCGCTCGCGGTGGCGTGTCCACTAACAGCAGTCAAACATGCTGCGGATTTGTCAACAACTCGACTGGCACAGCCTTTGTCACAAAAGCGGTCAGTAACGACTATCCCAACGGTGGCAACACCGGGCCGCAGTTCGGAACAATGCAAACCGCGCTCGGCGGGTTCATCACCATCGACAGCAGTGATGACGGCAGCGGCGGTTGGCCCGCGTGCTCCGGGCGCACCTTCGTGCGTGCTGGCTCAAATGGCCAGATCAAGATGCGCGAGAGCAATGCTGGTGTGCTCAAGACATTTGGCGCCAATCCGACAGACTACCCGGCGCCCGCGAATGTGCGCGATGGAACCGCCTACAACAGTGGTGCGCAGACGGGCACGTTGAAAGTTCCCCCTGCCGGATCGGTTGCCCTTGGCGTGCCCGTAGACGCTACCACGGGAACCGCCGTGTTGACGCTTGCCGCAATCGAAGCCAGCACTGTATTGGCGAAAAAGGCCCACGTCGATGCAGTACCAACCGCAGTGCGGACTGAGTTGGCGCCGGAACTTGGCCGCATGGACGCGGCTGTCAGCACTCGGGCAACCCAGGCCAGTGTCACGGCAATCCCGACGACACCGCTTCTGGCGGCGAGTTATGTCGCGCCGGATAACGCGGGCATTGCAGCAATCAAGGCCAAGACTGACCAGCTTGCGTTCACCGGAGCGTTGGTGCAGTCCATCGCAACGACGGTTTCCGACAAAACCGGGTACAGCCTGACCGGTGGGGAACGGGACGCCATCTCTACGGCGGTTCAAGCTGGTATCCTCAATGAAGGGGATGGGCAGCAGATCCTGAACGCAATCGTCGGCGCAATCGGCAACACGAATGTTGACCAAGTTGCGCTCGTCGCGGCGATCCGCTCTGACCTTGAGCGCGTCGGCGGCACGCTTGCGACCAGGGCGAGCCAGACGAGCGTGTCGGCGATTCCAACAAACCCGGTACTCGCGACCGATGCACGCCTTGCCTACCTTGACGCCGCCGTTTCAACGCGGTTCCCGACGTCGAGCTACGTGGCGCCACTTGATGGCGCCGCCACGCAGGCGGCAGCGCAGGCCGCACTGATCGCGTTCGACCCGGCGACGGTGGCTGATCTGCTGGGTGCGGTGACCGCGCTGCAGGCGGATAACGCGGCGACACAGGCGGCGATTGCGGCGTTGCCTGCGCCGGACAACGCCGGTATCGCGGCCATCAAGGGCAACTCGGCGCTTATTCCGACATTGCTTTAGTCCATGCCCTCCATCTACTTCCAATTCATCTCCGAGGTTCAGGCCCGCGTTACAGCGCTTGGCGGCTGGGGTTCTGGCGGTGTGCGGCGATCGCATGAATTTGCGGTGGAGCGGCAGCAGCGTCCGGCGGCGCGGGTTGGCCCCGGTGTGCTGCGCTATCAGTATGGTGCTGATGTGCGCGAGTGGCCGCAGGATTTCGCCGTCACCATCAGCATCACCAGCAACACCGATACCGAGCTTGACGGCTACTTTGTTGCCCTCTGTGCCGCGCTTGAGGCGCCGTGGACAACGCCAGGTGTGATGCGCGTGCGCCCGGTCGAGGTGCTGTTCCGCGAGGCGACGGCTGACGCCACCGCCTATCAACTGCTCATCACGCTGGCGCCGCAATCGGTGCCGCTCAAGGCGTATCACGTCGACCAGCGCAAGTAGCGCCTAGTTTCTCTCGCCCCGGTGGGGCGCTCAACCAAAGGAAATCACCATGTCGGATCAAACCTCCGCCGAGGCTGGCGAAGCCTTGCCCAAGTGCGGCAAATACGAGCTGCTGCGCGACCATGAGGACAACAGCATTCAGTACCGTGCCGGTGAGGTGCTTGAGTTCAATTGTGAGGAAGCCGCTTTCCTCAAAAAGCATGGCGTCATTTGGGAGGTCAGCGACAAGCCGGTCACCCGCAAGCGCCTGCTCGCCTCGCCTTGTGCCGGCTGCGGCGCCACGCTGGTCAACGATCCGCCTGCTGCCTAGGCGTTAACCCTGTCTCTCCACTTTCCGCGTTCCACGCGGCGCTCGCCTGATCGCCGTGCCCTTCGGTTTTAGCCAACCCACCGGAAAGGTAAATCATGAAATACGCCTTCTACGGCGATCTGCAGATCGGCGAAATTGATCTCTCGCTCGCCGCCAGCGCCACCAACGTCTTTGCGCAAGTGCGCAAAACCTTCAATCCGGGCTGTCAGGAAACCCTTGAGCTCGAAAGCTCGCAGGAGGTCCATGAGGTCTACAACGGCTGCACCGGGCAAGAGTTGCTAGCGTTCAGTCGCGTCAAGAAGCGCACCTCGTCCATCAAAGCGTCGTTCAGTGATGCCACGCTGCAATCGCTGCGGGCGTGGATGAACGGCACCGATATGGCCGCCGACGGTGCGCCGGTTGCCATCACCAACCAGACGCTCAATGCGTCTACGGGTGCAGCGGTCGTCACGGTAGGCGACTATAGCCAGTTGGGTCGTATGAACATCACCGGTCTCACGCTCACCGGTAACGCGGTGGCACTGGTAGCCGGCACGGACTACGAGCTGAACGCCACGTTTGGCTCCATCCGCTGGCTGCGCGACATCACCGGCCCGATTGTTGCCACGGCTTACAACTACCAAAACCCGCGTGGTACCGCCCTGTTCAATGCCGCGCAGAAAAACTACGTGGTGTTGATGAATGGCTACAACGCCGATGGCGGTGTGGCGGGCCAGTTCTGCGCCTACAACGTCAAGCTCGCGCTCGACGGCTCGTTTGCGATCTACACCACGGAGCACTCCACCATCAACTGCTCGGGCGCCATGATGATCGACAGCTCCAAGTCGGCCGGCGGTCTGCTTGGTCAATTGGGCTTCATCCGCGGCTTCGGCATCCCGAACGCCGCGTAAGCCGATTCGGGCGCCGCGCGCCCATCGTCTGCCGGGTTGTCAGCGGGCCGCACCTCCCGCTGGCGCCCGGCGCCTCGTTCTCCTCCTCCTGCTGCGCGCGTCGTGCGTGGTGGGCGCAGTGCCCGTTTGGAACGCGGGGGCCACTGTGCCCTCCACGCCCGATGCGTCGGCCCGTCCCTTCTTTTCGCGTTCCCCATGCAAACACAAATCACCGTCCCCGTAGGCGACCGTCAGGTCGTCGTCCACGAGCTCACCCTTGCGCAAATCCGCGCCTATCTGCGCGGAGAGGAGCTCAAAGCCGTTGCGGGGCATCAGCCCGATGCGTTTGATTCGCTGATCGAGGTGGATGGCTGCGCGCTGCCGCTCATCTACGCCATGAGTGATCTCGCGCCCGGCGATCTCGACGCGGCATTGCCCTCGCAAATGGGCGCGCTGGTCGCTGCCATCAAGCGGGCCAACCCCAGTTTTTTCCAGGCGACGGAGAACATGCGCGCGCTCCTCGCCAGCAACGTGGTGCGCGCAAGGGATGGGCAGACGCCCGCCAGCAGCTCGAGCGAAGCGTCGCCACCCTCATCCGCCACGGCCACGCCAACGCTTGGTCCTACCCCTACGCCACTTTCCAGTCCGCCATCGCAGAACTAGCCGACTCTATCCCCAAAAAGTAGCGCCAACCCATGACTGTCAAGCAATACGACATCGTCCTCAACTACGACACCAGCAAGGCCGACGCCTCGCTCGCGTCGTTCCGGGCGGGGGTGATTCGTTCCTTTCAGGAGTTGCAATCCCGCACCGCCAAGATCGAGGTGCTCAAGGATCTGCAAAAGGACGCGGCCGACGCTAACGCCAACCTCGTCAAGCTGAAAGACCGTAGCGATGAGCTGGCCAGAGTGCTCGGCAAACTCGGCAAGGGCGATGTCGGCTTTAAGCAGCTCGCGGCAGAGGTCAAGGTTGCCGAGCGCGATCTCAAGGCGGCAGAAAAAGCCGCCGGTGCCATCGCAGACAAGATTCGCCTGCTCGACGGCGAGCTGCGCGCCGCCGGGGTTGACACCAAGAACCTCGCTGCCGAGCAGGCTGCGCTCGCCAGGGCGCTGGAGGCGTCGCAGCGCGCCATCGCGGCCCAGGCTGCCCGGCAAACGCTCGGCGTGGTCAGCACTGATGAAGCCCGCGCGCAAATCGCCAAGCTGCGCGAAGCGTATGACGTGCTGCGCGCCAGCGGCACGGCTACCACCAATGAGCTGGCCGTTGCGAAGGCTAATCTCAACGCCAAAATTCGTGAAGTTGAGGAATCTCTGCGCGGTGCTGGTTCGGCGGCAACAAACTTTAACCAGCAGGCCATCGCAGTGGCGGCAACCGCGAGTGCTATCGGGGTTGGCCTCAAGAGTGCGGCCAGTTCGGCTATTGCCTTTGAGCAGGGGCTTGCCCGTATCGGCTCCATTTCGGATTTCAGTCGATCGCAGCTTGAATCGCTCAAGCGCAAAGTGCTCGAAATCACCCAGGCGATCGGCATTGAGGCGCCCACCGCATTGCGCGCTTTGTACGAAATCATCTCGGCGGGCATTCCAGAGCAGAACGCGCTGACCGTATTTGAGAAAGCGTCAAAAGCGGCTATTGCCGGGTTTACCGACATCGATACCGCTGCTCGCGTCGGCATTTCGGTGCTCAATAGCTACGGTCTGCAGGTCAGCCAGCTTGATAGCGTGTACGACAAGCTGTTTGTCACAGTGCGTGACGGTATTGTCACTTTCCCGCAGCTCGCGCAGGATCTTGGCGCGGTGTTGCCCGCTGCTCGGCAGGCGGGTGTATCGCTTGACCAAGTGTCGGCTGCGATGGTCACGCTCACGCGATCTGGCTTGTCGGTGCCCGAGGCGGCGACCGGCATTGAAAATGCCATCAAGTCGCTCTCTGCGCCGGCGCCCGAGGCCGCTGCTGCCTTGCGTGAGGCGGGTATCAGTGTCGGCGATTTCGGTAAAACGCTCGATGAGGTTGCCAAGAAGAATCTCAGTCTGAGTTTCCTGCGTGAAATCATCCCCGATGCTCGCGCCATTCGGGCGGTCGCGGCAATCACGCAGAACTACAACACCTACAGCGACGCGATCAAGTCCGCAGGTGACTCTGCGGGGGCTGCCAAAAAGGCGTTTGATGCGCTGAAAGACACGCCTGAGCAGCAAATCAAAAAGCTCATGGCGTCGGTTGAGGCATTGAAGGTTGCTATCGGTGATGGCTTGCTCAAAGGGGTCATTACGGGTGTCAACGCGCTGCGTGATCTCGCCAAAGAGGCGGCAGAGATGGACAAGCAGGCGCTGGCTTTGGCGGCTACGCTGGGTGGTGGCGCGCTGACCGCCGCCGTGGCTGCGTTGGCGGCCCGCTTTGGTGGGCTCTCCACTGCGGCGGGGGCTTCGGCTGCAGCGTTGGCTGGTTTCGGCGGTTTTCAGTTGGGGCAAACGCTTGCCGACTGGTCGCCCAAGGTCAAGGTGTTTGGTGATTTGCTGGGCGGCTTTCTTGCCGCCGGCGTGACCGACGTATCGGCCCGCTTCAGTCTGCTCAAGGCGACCATCGAGGGCAATGCCCAGGCGCAGGAGCAGGCGCGCGCCACCATCGCTGCCAATGCCGAAACATGGCGAGAGTTCAATGGCGTAACCGCTTCGTCGCGTCTTGCTATTGCTGACCTCACCAAAAAGCAGCGCGAGCTGAACGATCAGCTTGACAAGGCAAAAAACACAGCCATCGACTCGCTCGGCAAGTATGGCGAAGCGCTGCAGCCGGTCACGGCGGCGGTTGATGAAGCATTCAACCGCGTATCCAAGGCGATCAACACTGCCGAGGGGCAGGTGCGGCAGTACCAGTCGCGTCTCGCGGCTGCGGCGGATTCAAACAAGCTGCTGTTTGACGTTGCGATTGCGGGTATCGAGCAATCGGCAGCGCAGCAGGCAGCGGCAGTTGAGCGTGCCATCGCAAAGCAGGAAATTGCCGAAGCGGCTGGCCTACAGCGCATTGCCAAAATCCACTCCGACGCCGGGGCGTTGCGTATTGCCGCGTTGCAGCGTTACGCAGTCGATGCAATAGCGATCGTCGACAAGGAAAACCAGGCTCGCCTTGAGCTGGCCAAAAAGTCGGGTATAGATGTTGCCAAGGTTGAGCTGCAAAACCGTGATGAGAAAATCAAGGTTCTGCAATCGCTGCGTGAAGCCTACAAGTCGAATATCGACTACTTCATCGGCGAGGAGCAGCGGCTGCTTGACAAGGTCAAGGAGCTTTCGCAAAAGCGGCGCGATTTCAATCTTGATGCCGACGCCAAAATCCGCGAGCTGGGCCGTGGTGGTTTAAGTGAGTATCAGCAGCGTGCCGACAGGCTGCTTGAGATTGACCAGAACCTCTATGCCGCCCGCGAGGCGCTGGAAAAGGGGCAGACCAAACAGGCTGAAGATTTTGCCAAGCGCGCCATTGCGCTCGCGGGTGAAACGGCGAAAGCCGTCACCGATGCCGATGGCAAGCAGGTCACCCAGGCACAGGCGATCGAGGAAGCGCAGCAGCGCATCATCGCGGCCCGTAACCTTGTCAACGAGTCAATCGATAAAGAGGCTGAGGCTGCTAAGAACTCGGCTGCCCAATTTGCCAAGCAGCGTGAAGCCGCAGTTGCCGCGTTTGCCGACATCAAGTCGCAACTTGACCAGATTACTGCGCTGCAGGATAAAGAGGTCAAGCTCCGCATTGCGGCCGATACCAAGGTCATCGACGAAGAAATCCTCAAGCTGCGCAAGGCGGTTGAGGAGCAGGAGGTCATCCAGAAGGTTCGCCTCTCGATCGACCGTGTCAAGGCCGATATTGCCGAAATCAAAAAGCTGATCGAGGATGGTGCCAACGAGGCGGTGATTCAGTCGGCTACCAAACAGCTAGCGATTGACTTCAAGGCTGCAGCAGACGCGCTGCCGGCGATTGGCCTCAAAGTCGACACCAAACCGGTCGATGAAGCGTTCGCAAAGGTCAAAGAGGCCATAGACGGTTTCGCCACCCAGAGCATCACGGTCAAAAGCAATGTTGCCGACATTTCCCAGCAGATTCGCGACCTGAGCAAGATCGAAACAACGAGCAAGCATACGGTGCTTGTGACGTATGTGGATGCTGGCGGCAAGGCGGTGTCTACCCCGCCAGTGGCGTCGCCCAGTCCACTCGCGGGTTTTGCGCGCGGCGGCTTGGTGGGTGGGGCGTCGTTGCCAAGGTTTGCGACGGGTGGTTTGGTTGGGCAGGTGCCCGGCACGGGCAACAGCGATAGCGTGCTGACCTATCTGCTTAGTGGCTCGTATGTGCTCAGGAAAAAGGCGGCCGAGCAGTTGATGGCCAACTCTCGATCATTGCCGGGTGGTCGAGCGTTGCCCGGTGGCCGCTCGTTGCCCGGTGATAGGTCGCTGGATGCTGGCGGAATTCTCGGTGCGGGTGACGTTGGTGGTGCGTCTGCTGGCGGCGTTGACAAGCTCATCGCGCAAGTCAAGGCGGCGGCTGTTTTTGGTCGAGCTGGCTTGCTGGATGCGCTAATGAATGAGACGGTCAACCAGCAGCTTGGTTGGCTCAAAAAGGCGCGCACCCTGTATGGGCCATCGGCGATTGATCCATCGGCTGAGACCAATACGGTTCAGAAAGGGCGTGATTTTCAGCGGGCGATGAGTCGTGACTATATCGCTGCGGTGGCTCGGCGCGATACGGCAGGCGCAGATGCTATTACCAATCAGGTGGTGGGAGCTGCGGAAACCGCAATAGCCAATTTGCTTGGTCTCAAGGTGGGTAATCGGTTCGACGGTTTTGCGTCTGGTGGTGGTGTGCCGCATGGTATGTTGGCCATGACGACGCCCGGTGAGTTGGTGTTTAACCCTGCTGCTGTTCGTGCCATTGGCTTGCCGACGCTGGAGGCGTTGAACGCCATGCGTTTTAACGCTGGCGGATTGGTGCCGCCCGGCATTGCTGCGATGACTGATCGCCTTGCCCGTTTCAACATGGGCGGCGCGGTCACCAACAACGCCAGCACCAACAACACCAACAACTTTGGCGGTGTCTCGGTCACCATCAACGCCGGGGGCACTACAGATGCGCGCCAGTTGGCGCGCGGGCTGGTGGACGAGTTGAACAACATTGCCCGTCGTCGCAAATAGCCATGTCAATCCGCGATCAGATCAAGCTGCAACTGCTCACGCTGGCCAACGGCATGCCGTCCTGCATGGCCTGCCGTTACGGCCGATTTTTGATGATGGGATTTGCTGTCGGCTTCGCGCTCGGTTTTTCCGCCATGGGTATTGCCGTGTGGGCGCTGTGGGGCAGGCTGTGAGTGAGTCGCTTTACGTGCTGGTGGGTTCGGTCGCGATCGGCAATGTCGAGTATCGCGATGGTGACCGTGTGTTGCTTTCTGCGGCCGATGTGTCCTATCTGGTGGTCAATGGCCGCGCAGCGATGGTGCACAACCCCACGCCCTTGCAAATTGCAGAAGCCAGGCACCTTGCGCTGGCCCGTCGTCAATCCTGCTGTTTTGGTCGATAACCCGGTTTTCTCACGCCCATGACTTGCACTCAACGCATCCTGCACAACGGCATCAACGCGGCACGCGCTGCCACGCTTGCGGCCAGCAGCGTGCGCCCCGCGAGTGACAGTATCCGCCGTCTGGCCACGGCGCGTGACGGTTCGGCGGCGGTTGATCTGGCCGGCGCCTTCACCGGCAGTAGTGATGCCGCGTTTGATGTCGAGATTGTCGATACCATCGTCTCCTCTCCGATCGTCAGCAAACCGCAGTTTGTCGGCGTTGGCAATGGTGCGCTGTCGGCGATTGCGTTCACCGGATCTGCCCAGGGTTTCACGCTTGAGCTGGTGGATGCTGGCAGTGAAGAAAAGAGCGCATCGGTCGCGTTTGCCGGGTGCAAGATCGTGGCCCGTGCGGCCGGTGCGGCGGGCAATGGCATCAGCATCAATGTGCTGCCATCGCTGACCTTCACGCCGCTCAATTTCAGCCTGATCGCGCCGCTGCCAAAAGATACGCGCCGCAGCGATGCGGTCGGTCTGGATTTCGATGCTGCCGTGATGGCGGCCGACAACCTGATGCCGGTGGCTGCCAAGCGCATCATCTTCGGCGATGATCAGGCAAATATCTATCGCCAGGCCAAGCAGTGGATGGGCGACAAGTGGGAATACGTTTTTGAGCCGGAAATCCAGCGCTATTGCGCGGTGGGCGAGCGCGTCAGCGAGGTGACGGGCACCTACTCGGTCACGGTGACCGATGGCGTAACCACAGAAACGCTCGCCGGCATCAAAACCGCGTATGACCTGCTGGTCAAGCTCAATACCGAGTCTGCCTTTGTGCGGGTTGAGGGGGTGATTGCCAACGATCGCGGGCAGGGCGGTCAGGCCGCTGGCGAGCTGCGGCTGAGCACGGCCGCGCACGCGCAGCCGGTGATCGGTAACGGCAGTGCCACCGCGCAGCGCGGCGTGCTGCAGTCCATCGTGGTCAATTCCGGTGCGGCCACCGAGGTGATCGAGCTGCGTTGCTGGGCAGTCTCTCCCGACCAGTCGCCCAACGCGCATCTCGGCCATGAACTGTGGGCGGTGAAAGGGTCGGTGTCGGGTGATATTGGCAACTTCGCCACCGGCGACACCATTGCCGACCCGGCCGGTCAATGGTCGGTGGTGGTTCCGCAGGTGTTCCCGGATGGCTACCCCGGCGCACACGGCAGTTTCACGGTTGAGTCAATCAGTCTGCCGCGTAGTGGCACCACGCAGCCGCCGCAGGTATGCCCGGTCGGGCTCACGCTCGGCCCGGCGGCCGTCGATCAAATGGTCACGCTGGTTTACACAAAGCGCCCGTCGACCGAATGCCTTTGTGATGATCTTCCCGTCCCCGATTTCACGGCCAACGATTGCTTGTTTGGCCCCGGCAACCCCAACTCACCAGGAGCAAACAGTGTGAGCTATCCAGGCGCCATCACCGCGAGGATGACCTCGCTATGGGCGTGGTACCGCGACTACGTCAAGAGCTACAGCGGAGACAACATCCTCTCGCGCAAAACCATCGCCGGCGAGCCGATGAGCGAGCAGGAGCGCATTGCAGCGGCCCGCGAGGTGGCTGCACTGCTGGAGAAGACGGCCATTCAGGTGGCTGCCGATTCCGGTGCGCTGACCATGTGGGACACGGCCTTTGCCGATGCGCAAACCCATTTTCAGCCGCCAGACGCGAAAACGACCAACGTCACCGCGGCTGAGACCATCGCCGCCAACAGCTTTGTCAGGATTGTTGGGTCGCGTCTGTTCAAGGCAGCCGCCTATGCGATCTCCGGTGGTGGCGGCGGCGGTCATCGCGGCGTTTGTCATGGCTTCACCAGTGGTGCCATTTCGAGCGGTGCATCGGTTGCCCGTTCGTCGGTCAGTTTCGCGGCTGATGGTGTGGTGACGGGGCTGACGGGCTTAACCATCGGCACCAGCTACAGCATTGACAGCGCCACGCCGGGTGCTCTGGTGGCTCGTAATGTGGACGATGCCGGGTTTTCTGCGGATGCCCTGTCGGCTGATGCGGTTCGCGTCTACGTCGACCCGCGCGAGCTGGCGCTGGTTGAGCCGTTCGATGTGGTGGTCGATCGCTTCAAGGCAACGCGCGATGCCATTCTGGCTGCGGCGGGGATTTCACCGCTGGGAAAAGCTGATGCCACAACCGTAAGCGACGACGGTTGCTGGCAGGATATTGAGACTGAGGCCTATTACTGGGCGGTGGTCGGCTCCAATGGGGGCGGCTACATGCCTGCGTTCAACAACACCCCTTACGTCTCCTGTCGCAATATCGGTGGGGTCATCGGCTCCACCCGCGAGTTTGCATTTCAGATCAACGTGAAGTGTCCCGATCAGTTGAAGGTGGATGACACCATCACGCTGCGTATCGGCAATGCCTCGTGGGCGCCCACTTACCAGGTGGGTGACACGCTCACGCTGCCTATCGTGGCGGCGGCGCCGCTGGTTACCGTGGGCGGGCAAAATGGCTCGCTTGACCAGGTTTGGCATGTCAACGGCACGGTCGACGGCGCCTTTGCCGTGTTCACCGCCACGGCCGGCTCGGGCAGCTACAGCGATGGCGGCCTGAGCTTCACGCTCACTGCGGGCGGCATCCGCTTTGCCAAGGGCGACCGCTTTGCTTTCTCGGCAGAGGGTGGTCACTGGCAGTGGCGCAAAAACGGCGGTGGCTGGGTGGGGCCGCTCGCGATCGGTTCGGGCGCGGTGGCGCTCTCCGATGGCGTCAGTGCCACCATCACGCCGGGTGCGGCGCCCAGCTTTGTACCGGGTGACCGCTACAGCTTTGCGGTGCGGCAGCCCAACGCGCCGGCCAATGTGCAAAACCCCAACGAGATGGCGTGGCGCTGGGTGGGTGCCACGGCCACGCTGGATATTGACTTGGGCAGCGCCCAGGTGTTTGATTCCATCGCGCTGCCGCGGCACCGTCTGCCGTCGACGGCCACAATCAATGTTCAGGCGGGCACGTCCAGCGGCGCCGCTGACGTGCTCGCCGCCACCCCGATCGCGTGGCACGCGGGCACGCTGGCGCTGCTGCTGGCCAATGCGGTCACGGCCCGCTACGTGCGCATCACGCTCACGGGCGCCACTGATGGCGCGTTGGGCTGGGTGTATGTGGGCGCCGCCTATCAGCCCACGCTTGCTGCCAGCCTGACCGGCCTGCGTCGTGAGTACGTGATGGATCGCGGCGGTGGCGTCAACCCGGCGGCGCGCTACGTTGGTAGTGGTTCCGGTGGTGTCATTGAGTGGCAGGAGGGTGGGCTGGTCGAAAGTGATTTCACCGCGCTGGTCGCCATGCTGGATTGGCTCAAGAGCCAGGGTGATGAGCCGCTGATGTTCTTCTACTCCACCAGTCGCCCGGCCGAAAGCCTGTTGGCCCGCGTCGATAGCGACCAGGTCGAGCTGCGCGAGCTGATGGATTACCAGCCGATGACCGGGGTGGATCGGTTCTTTGAGGCAAGTATTGGCCTCTCGGCGGTGATCGCCTGATGAATCTTGATTACGTCGAGGTGCGGCTTACGCATCGCGGCCAGGTGGTGCGCCTTGCGCCGCCCAATACGCCGGATGCCGATGTGTTGCCCATGCTGCAATCGGTGTCTGATTGGTATGAGCGGTCCTGCTGCGACCAGATCGCCGGCTACGAGCAGGGCGAAACCCCCAGCGCCACCATTGAGGTTAGCAATGCCGGCGGGCTCGCGCAGGCGGCAATGGCGTACCCGTTGGGTGCCCGCTGTGAAATCCTGCGCTCGGGCGAGGTGGTGCTGGCTGGCGAGGTGACGCGCTACAGCGTGGGGCCGGTGATCGAGTTGACGGTGGAGGATGCGGGCCTCTCGTCCGCCGTTCCGCTGCGCACCAGTGAGGCGATCGACGCCTACCGCGAAAGCGTGCCGCTGCCGTGGGTGTTGGGCGATCTGCGCGAAAGCCCGCAGGCGGTGGTGCAGCTATCGGACACCGAGTTTCTGTGGGCCGATCATCCCGCCGCCGTAACAGCGGTGCAGAGCGACGGGCAGGAGATTCAGGGGTACAACTGGGATGTGACGGCCGATGCCTCGGGGCATACCTACACCCGCATCACGCTGGCGGCAGCGCTGCCCACGGGCGCCAAGCTCACCGCGTGCGGTACTGGCCTGCGCGACCCGCGCACCGGCGAGCTGATCGAAAACCCCGGCGACGTGATCGCTGCCATCCTATCGCGCAGCAACTACGCCACCAGCACGCGCCAGCGCGAAACGTTGGCCACGCTGCGCGCGCAATGTGCGGCGGAGGGGCTGACCATCGCCGGGCGCGTCTCTTTCCCGGTCACGCTGCGGGAAGCACTCAACGCCATCATGCGCAGCATTGGTGGGCTGTGGTCAAGCGAGTGCTTCACGCTGTACCCGGCGCCGGCCGCGCTGGCCACGCTGGCGGCCGATGTGCAGCCCGTGCTCGAGGGCGCGGTGGTCAAATCCATGGTGGCGCAGTCGTCTGGCAGCTTTGATGTGTTGGATCTGCGCTTTGATGACCAGAGCTACGCCGCCGAGCACCGCCAGGCGCTCAAGGTGCAAGTCAAGCCATCGCTGGGCGAGGGGCGCCCGGTGCGCACGCTGCTGGCGCCCTACTTGCGCGGCGTGGCGCCAGCGTTCGCCGTCAGCAAGCGGGTGCTCACCCGCGCCAGTGGCGAGGCTTACGAGCTGACGATCGAATGCAGCGGTGCCACGTCCGCCGCGTGGCCGGTGCGCCAGGGCGACGTTATCCCCATCAGCAGCCCGCGGCTGCCCGCTGGCTGGTGGCCGGTGACGGTGATCGCTGCCGAGCGCATCGGCGAGCGTTACAAGCTGGTGGCGGAGTGGATCAAGCCGCTGACTGGCCTGCGTTACGACGTGATCTCGCGCACGGTGGCTGGCGGCATCACGCAGCTTGCGGCGGTGGAGGCGGCATTCAGCAATGGCACGGCAACCTTCACCATTACCGATGCCACGGGCAAGCTGATTGTGGGCGCCAGTGTCTCGCTGGATGGCGCTACGCCCAAGCGCACCGACAGCGCAGGCAAGGTGTCGTTCCAGGCGTCTGCCGGGTTGCACAAGCTCTATGTCTCGGCGCCAGGTTATCAGCCGTTCGAGATGACGGTCACGCTCTGATGCGCTACCCCGTCAACTTCATTCCCGGCCTGCCCGTCGTGCCGGATGTTGGCATAGGCATCACGCTCACGCCCGTAGCGCCGAGCGCCCCTGCTGCGGCGCCAGCGTCGGCGGGTGCTGTGGCCTCGCCTTCGCTGGTGTGGGCCAACGTGGCCACGGCGACGCCGGCCAACACCGATCCGCTGGCATTGCAGGCGCCCTATGGTGCTGGCTGGGAAACGATCTTGTCAAACCAGCTCTTTTATGGGTTTGGCTTGGCGGATGGCGAAGCGCTGGCGCTGGCGATCGTGGAAAACGTGCCCGGTGGTTCGCTGGTGACATGGTCGGTGGATTCTGTTGCTGTGACTGGTGTTACCGATATTGGTGTTTCGCCATCGGTGGCGCTCTACCAAGCAATGCCGGGCATCACCATTCTGTACGGCGATCCGAGTGGCTCTTGTTATGTCTTCCGTTTCGGTGATCACGATTCGTTCGTCGGTGTCGCGGTGTCCGACATCACGATTACTGCGTATGTTGATGGCAGCCCTGTCGGTTCGCTATCCCTCTCTGTCACTGCCGTTTAAGAAAGGTCATCTCCATGTCTGACGTTCCCGGCGCCCCGGCGCCTGCTCCTGCTGCTGCTTCGTCGTCCCAATCGCTGCCCGATAAGGTGCGGGATCGTGTCAAAGAGTTTTTCGGTCCCATCGCCTCGCTGTTCACCGTGCGTACCATGTGGACGGTGGCGCTGCTGGTGGCTTTGGGCTTTGCCTTTGGCTGGCGCGATGTCAAGCTGTTCGGGCT
>Ga0208695_1000349_pt1 | contig 53589 bp, 47 predicted proteins | sample AD_UKC111_MetaG_FD_184449 | JGI IMG/M metagenome (GOLD analysis project Ga0208695, IMG submission 184449) | Active sludge microbial communities of municipal wastewater-treating anaerobic digesters from Hong Kong - AD_UKC111_MetaG (SPAdes)... | ecosystem: Engineered > Bioreactor > Anaerobic >... | reverse complement strand
CAGAAAGGTTATAATCATTTTGGTGAGTCATTGGGTTCTCCTTATTTGGTTGGTCGCCTTTAAGGATACTTCTGACTCACCTCTTTTGTTAAGGTCCTAGAATTTACAGAAAGAATGATACATCAACGATTGGTTTTGGTCGATCATTAAGAAAAGGGGCTACAAAAAATAAGGGTCAAGAGTTGCGCAGTATTTCGCTCTAATGTATAGTAGAGTATGGATTATTTGGTTTTGATTCATTAAATGGACAAGCTCCCTCCCGTTATCCGCACGAAAATCATCCTTCCCGGTCGGCGCGCGGAACTATTGACCCGCCACCGTCTCTTAAACGCACTTACAGACTTGATGGACCGGCGGTTGATTATCATCGCGGCACCAGCCGGTTATGGAAAAACCAGCTTGCTGATCGATTTTTCCCATCAGGTGGAATGGCCGGTTTGCTGGTATGCGCTGGATCCCCTCGATCAGGACCTTTTCCGGTTTGCCACTTATCTCATCTCCGCTTTACAGGTCCGCTTCCCGGACTTTGGATCATCTTCACTGCAAACGTTGGCGAACCTCTCACAGGAGCAGCCCAACCTGGATCTGCTGGTTGCAGCCATTGTCAATGATGCGTATGAACACATCAATGAGCATTTCATTCTTGTTCTGGATGACTTTCACCTGGTAGATAGCAGCAAGCCGGTCAATCAATTCATCAACCGCTTCCTGCAGGATATGGACGAGAATTGTCATATCATTACGGCCTCCCGGACCCTGCTCACACTGCCCGATCTACCATTGATGGTCGCCCGTTCCCAGGTGGGCGGTTTAAGCTTTGAGGAATTGGCATTCCTGCCATCCGAAATCCAGGGTTTCTTCCTGCAAAATCAGCGTGTGGCCATTTCTGACAGCCAGGCCGAAGAGCTGGCCCGTCAAAGCGAGGGATGGATTACCGGCTTGCTATTATCTGCACAGATGGCGGGTCAGGAAATGGCTGACCGCCTGCGGACAGCGCGGGTTTCGGGGATTGGGCTTTATGAGTACCTGGCCCAACAGGTACTGGAACAACAACCGGAAGATGTTCAACTCTTCTTGTTGCGCACCTCGCTGCTTGAAGAATTCGATGCAAAATTGTGCGAAGAAGTCATCGGCAAATCCTTGGGATTGTCAAAAGTGCCTTGGGCACGCTTGATGAATTACACGCTTCGCAGCAATCTATTCATCTTGCCTGTTGATCAGGAAACCCAATGGCTCCGCTACCACCACCTCTTTCGCGATTTTTTGCAAGCCCGCATCCAACGCGACCGGCCAGACGAGGCATTGGCCATCCAAATGCGGCTGGCGGCAGTCGCGCTGGAACACTCTGAGTGGGAACGGGCTTACCGTCTGCTTCAACGGACTGGCCGCCAGGAGGCTTTGGCTGAACTGGTTGAAAAAGCCGGTTCTGCATTGATTGCCAATGGACGCCTGAACCTGTTGAATGAATGGTTGGAGGCCATTCCGCCAGAGCAACTTCATCAAAGGCCAATTTTGATGTCGGTGCAAGGCGCCGTGGCAATCATGAAGAAAAATCCACGTGAAAGCCTGAACTTGCTCAACCGTGCATCAGAATTACTGCGGGAAAATGGTCCGGTTTCAGAATATGCAAGAACCTTACTGCGCCGCTCCAATGCAACCCGCATGCTGGGACAATTTCAGGTATCGATGGAAGATGCGCAGGAAGTGCTGCGTCTGACTGGCAAGTCCGAAGATCTGGCGAATTTGAGAGCTGAAGCCCATCGTTCCATTGGCAGCAACTACTTGATGCAAGGGCAGGCAGCAGATGCTCTGCAATCTTATGAACAATCCCTGCAGATTTATCAGCAAATTAATGACCACCACAATATTGCTGTACTCTCCATGGAAATCGGCATGGTTCTGATGTCGTTGGGTGATTACGCCGGCGCAGAGAACGCATATAAACAGGCGTTGGATCATTGGCAAACTACCGGGAATTATGTATGGCAATCCAATTTGCTTAACAATCTGGGTGTTTTGCAGCACCTGCGTGGAAATTATGAATCTGCGTTGACAACACTTGAACGGGCAATTGAATATGCCCATATCTCGATGATGGTGCGCGCTGAAGCTTATGAACTGGTTTCGATCGGGGATATTTATCACGACCTGGACGCATTTGATGAGGCTGCTGAAGCATATTCCCGCGCTCGTAATCTCAACAACGAAATCAACGAACATAACCTGGCCATTTATTTAGACCTGGTTGAAGCACATATCGCCCTGCACCGCGGCAATCCTGAGCAAGCCCGCTCAATCCTTGACCAGTGTAAGGTTAAATTGCCTGGAAATGGGGAAGACTACCAACAAAGCCTGTGGAATCTGGCTAACGGTTTCTGGTTGTTGCAGAATGAGCGCAGCGATGAAGCGATCCCGGCTTTGGAAAAGGCACTCGAGGTTTTTTCTAAAGAAGGCTTTTTGAGCGAAACTTCTCGCGCCCATTTGTTCCTTGCTGCCGCTAAATATAATAATAAAAAAATTGAGGAAGCCATTCCACATTTGCAGCAAATTACCCAAACATTTAAAAATGTGGATACCCGCTCGCCCATCATCACGGCTGGCCGCGAAATTACCCCAACCTTAAAGCTGATGAATGCAGAAACACGCTTGCATGGGCTGGTGGATGAATTGTTTAAAGCGGTCAACCAGTTTGACCAGCGCGTACCATCCTTGCGCCGTCTGGTGCGACGCTACGCCTCGGCAGTTCCACTCGCGCCACCACACATGATCATTCGCTCACTGGGGCAAATACAGGTCATTGTCAACAACCGCCCACTAACGAATTCTGATTGGGTTTGGCAGACTTCGCGCGATTTATTCTTCTTCTTGCTTTCACAGCCGGGAAGTGTTTCAAAGGAGATGGTCGGAGATATCTTTTGGCCTGACTGCACTCCACTTGAACTCAAACAACGCTTTAAAAATTCGATTTATCGATTGCGGCATGCCGCCGGAAAAAATGTGATCTTTTTCGAGGATGAATATTACCGATTTAACCGCACCATTGATTATGAATATGATGCGGAAACTTTTGAGAAAGAAATTATGCTGGCGCGCCAAACCCAGGACGCCGAAGAACAGGCCAACCGGTTACAGGCAGCCATACAACTTTACAAAGGACCGTTCCTGCCGGATATTTATGACACCTGGGTTTTGCCAGAGCGCGCTCGCCTTCAAGGGCTATTTACCAGTGCTCTATTAAAGCTGGCAGGATATTTCCATGAACAGCATAAGTATGACCAGGCATTGGAATACAGCCAACGCCTGATTCAGGAAGACCATTCTGAAGAGGCATACCGCCTATCCATGCAAATTTATGCCGCCATGGGCAATCGAGCTGGAATCGTCCGGCAATACGAGCAGTGCCGACAAATCATGGAAGAAGAATACGGCTCTGAACCCTCGCTGCAAACACAACAGCTTTATCAGTCGCTCATACGATAGTGACAATGCAACCCAAGATTGTAAATAAAGCCGGGCGACAATGGAGAGTGTCTGGTTCTCTACACCGTTTCGGTTGGTTTAGAGTTGGTAACATATTTGTCGCATGGTAGAGCAATCATTTTAAGAAAGTTATTGTTCAAAAATCCAATCTGTAAATAAAAACTGAAAAATTCACCTTACAAAATCCTTACAGTGAAGGAAAATTGAAAAATGGTGCAAATTGGTCCTTTGCTGTGACCGTTTTGTAGCCTGGTTTGTAGCCTCCCCCCTGTCATACTATCCACATATATAACAAGTTTGCTTTAGGAGATTTCGCCATGACCAAGATCGCCACCAAAATCAGCCAGTTGGATGTTAGAGTTCTGAACTTCGGTTTGTTTGTCATCGTTGGAATTTTGGTCCCCTTGATTATCCAGCAGGCTCCTGGCATGCCAGGCGGCGTTAGCGGGTAATTTCGCCTAATCCAAATTGTTATATATGCCGGCCCCAAATGGGGTACAAGCGTAGGCCGGTGCTTGTTTCTCTCGCGGTGACGATCTGCCGCTGATGAGGATCGTGAAAGGTCCTGTATAAGCAGCGATCGTAGAGAAATTACCGTAACGGGGATGAACGGCGGGCCAAAGCCTTGAATCGTTCATCCTTTTTAATTCCAGCAAATACATCCTTAACGGGTTCTTTAGGAGGACATTATGAATAACAGTTACCATGATGCTCGAAGCCATTCTGCAGCTGCCCGCCAAAATGAATATAGCCGTATTCTGACGGCCGCTGTGATCAATACGCATTTCCGCCAGCTCTTGCTTAGCAACCCTGGCATGGCCATTTCCTCTGGATACGGCGGCGAAATGTTCCATCTTCCCAAGGAAGAGAAAAAACGCGTTTCGTCCATTCGCGCCTCATCCCTTGAGGAATTTGCCAGCCAACTCACCCAGGGAGCAGAAATGGCCCGCACCGGCATGGCTTGCCTGTCGGCGGATTAATTACACGTAACCTTCATTTTCATTATCGTTACTGATTTAGTGGGGACTATGAACATGACCACCCCGGGTTGGTATCATCCTGCTTTGCGGAAGGCTTCCTCGAAGGAAGCCGAATCTGAGGTATTCCTGGGGGGCGGTAACCGCACCGGCATCCAGGTTGAGGGTGATACCAAACCCAACCGCCATTTGCCTGGCGAGAAAATGAACATGCTGCTGGAATTTGGGCGGAAATTGGTGGCAACCAATTCGTTGGATCTCATTCTTGCAACTACTGTGCGCGCCGCCACCGACCTGGTACCTGGCAGCTTCTGTAAAGTTTTAATGTTGGACGATACCGGCAACTTTATCTGCCGGGCAACCTATCCGACGAGATATACCCGTCAGAATGCTGTCCGCGAGGCCAAAACTGAACCACTCATCTCGCAATCGATTTACCACGAAATCCTCCAGTCACACTTGCCAGTCCTAATCCACAATCAGGATCCGCGCCTGTCTAACCAGGAACGCAGAGCATTGGGACTGTTATTTATTGACACCCTGCTGATTGCGCCGCTTTGGGTTGACCATGAACCCATTGGTCTTTTAGTGTTGGGCGATCAAACACGCTTCAATACCAGCGGCTTGAGCCTTGACGATAAACTTTACATCACCAGCCTGGTATCGGATCAGGCAGCCAGCGCAATCTCCCGGGCCAATTTGCTTTCCCAGCTCACCGAGAACCGCCTTGAAACAGTGCTTGCATTGGCTAAAACAATAGAAGCGCGCGATCGGTACACTGGCGGTCATGCACAGCGCGTGACGGATTTGGCCGAAAGGCTTGCCCGCCGGCTGAATCTCGATGAAAAAGAGGTGCAAAACATTCGCTGGGCAGCATTGCTGCATGACATTGGAAAGATTGGGATTTCCGATGAAATCCTGCACCGCCCCGGCCCGCTGTCAGAGACAGAATGGGAAATCATGCGTCAGCATCCAGACATCGGAGCAGAAATCATCCTGATGGTATCTAACCTGACCGCTGTAGCTGAATTGGTCAGAAGCCATCACGAACACTATGATGGTAGTGGTTATCCACGCGGCCTGGCAGGTGAAGAGATCCCGCTTGGGGGGCGCATCCTGGCAATCATTGACAGTTACGGGGCCATGACCGATGGTCGCGTTTATCGGCCGGCCAGTAATCATCAAGAAGCGCTCAATGAAATCATCCGTTGCTCGGGGAAATTGTACGATCCAAAACTTGTCCAAGAGTTCGTAAATTTATTCTAAGTTGCCCGGTTCGGGGGAAGCTCCTGATTCCCAACCGCCCGTGTGGAGTACCCGCGGGCGGCTTGGGTCTTAAACTGCCTGAATCTCAGTGCATATCTTCCCCATCCACAATCCGCTCGAGATACTCTTTCAGAGGTTGTAGATATTGCTCCTCCCAGAACACCCGGTAATCGTCAATCTGGTCAGGGGGCAAATTCCGGTGGACCAGCGTTATCACGGTACCACCTGTGAATGGTTCCATCAACAATTCCAGCTCAGAATCAGGCGCATCTTCTGGAAAATCACGCGTGCGCCAGGATTGAACAATCTTTTTTCCTGGAATCAGGTGCGTGCTTATTCCATGGATGTACCCATTTACAGCCGTAAACTCGCCGTTCTCATGGGGTTCAATGACCGCCGGGCTGCCAGAAAACTCGCTGTGCCTGCGGCTGTTCATCCAAAGGGAATATAGAAAGGTCGGCCGCACAGGCAGCCATGCACGCAAAACGAGCACCTCAGCCAAGCCAACGCCTCCGCCTGATGAATAAATACATCATAGCAAATTCAGTTTGTCAAAAACAATCCAAATTTGGTTCGACCAGCTATAATCCAGGCAGAATGGGACATGAAACATTCGATTTACTTCATGCAATTGATGCGGCGCTGGCGATCCGCAAATCACTGTTGAATGAAAGCAGTTATTCAGCGCTGCGGTTGTTCAATGGCTTCACCGAGGGCTGCCCGGATCTGGTGGTAGACCTCTATGCCCGCACACTGGTGGTATTTGATTACTCAGCCAGGCCGCAGTCGGTGGAAGACTGGAAATTTCTGTTTGTGTGGTATCAATCGCAAATTCCTTGGCTTGAATCTGGGATGCTGAAATCACGGGCGTCAGATGACCTTGCCCTGCGCCGGGGCGTATTATGCTTTGGCAGCCACCTGGCTGACCGCATCTGTGAAAATGGAATCTGGTATGCGCTAAACCTGAACATGAACCAGGATGCAAGCTTGTACCTGGACACGCGCATGCTGCGCGCATGGTTATTCGAAAACGCCGCCGGCAAAGACGTGTTGAACACCTTTGCTTATACCGGCAGCCTGGGCATCGCCGCTGCTGCAGGCGGTGCGCACAAGGTGATCAGCAGCGACCTAAACCGCCGATTCCTTGAACTGGCCAGGCGATCTGCGCAGCTCAATCAAATCCCAGAAAACCATCACCGCCTTCAGGTCGGCGATTTCTTCTCTCAGGTGGCCTCATTCAAACATAGCGGTACCCTGTTTGATATCGTGATTTCCGACCCCCCTTTTTTTTCATCAACTTCAAAAGGACAGGTTCAATTAGTCGGGCAAAGCCGCCGGATAATTAACAAGCTCAGGCCTTTGGTGCGCGACGGCGGCTTCTTGATAAGCATCAACAATGCACTTTTCGTCTCAGGTACTGATTATCTGAATGAGCTAAATGACCTGTGCAAAGATGGCTACCTGAGTCTTGAAGAGATCTTGCCAGTGCCGCAGGATTTCATTGGACGTTCAACTTCAGCTGCCGTTTGGCCTGCAGATCCTGCGCCTTTCAACCACCCGACAAAAATTGCAGTACTGCGCGTTCGCCGCAAAACTGCCTGACTTCTTCTCTGACAACTCTGGCTCATTGGCTGATATTCTGACGTATCCAGATGGATGCGCCCTGGGGTTGATCGGGTAAGGGAAGGCATCCATTTTCGACCACCAGGCAGCGCCCGCTAAAGAATTCAATAAATGCGGCACCATCTTCTATCCCGCCCATCGCAACATTCAGACAAAACGCCGGCCTGGTATGCGGGCTTCGGTTGGCCGCGACAATAATTTGCTGCGCCTCCGCATCGCGCAGAAAGGCAAACAAGTCCGTTTCCACAAACAACACCTGAAAGCCGCCTTCGATCAATGCCGGCGCGCTTCTGCGCAAATGAATCAATCGGCGGTAATCCTCAAGCAATGATTCGTTCCATTTAGCCGGATCCCACGGCATGCACACCCGGCTGTCATTCTCGCTGCCGATCAGACCAACTTCATCTCCATAGAAAATGCAAGGTACACCGGGCACGGTCATCAACAGGGTCACAGCCAACCTGACCCTGCCAATATCATTGCGCAATAGCGTGCAGATGCGAGGCGTATCATGCGTGCCAAGCGAATTAAATTGCTGCCGGACAATCTGCCAGGGTATGCTGGCCCGGTAAGCCTGCCAACTATTGACCAACGCCTGAGTGCTGAAGCCTCCTGATGCCTGAACACTCTCGCGTGCATGACCGAGGGAAAATCGGAATCCGCTCAACCAATACCAGAGCGGCATGCTAAAGCCGGCATAGTTCATAGCAGCATCCAAGAAATCACCTTGTAGCTGATTGGAGGGATCAAAAAAATTTTCTCCCAGCAAATACGCTTGTGGATTTTCCTGTTTGACTGCGGCGCGTATGCCGCGCCCAACCTCAATGCCAAGTTGATCAGCACCCTGCCGCGCCAGCATATTGGCAACATCGATGCGCCAGCCATCAATTGAATAAGGCGGCTTCATCCAAAAACGAAAAACTGAATCGCGAGCTTTATACATTACCCGCCGCAACGCCAGACTGTTGTAATTCAGTTTGGGCAGCGACCGCACGCCCAACCAACAGGCATATTCGTCAGGATGCTTCGAAAATGTGAAAAACTCAGCCGTCGGCGAGTTAATATCAACCAGGGCTTGTTGAAACCAGGGATGTGCAATACCGCAATGATTGGGAACAATATCCAACATTAAGCGCATGTTGCGCAATTTAGTCTCCTGACGCAGAGTAGCCAGCGCGTCGTTTCCTCCCAGATGCGGATCAACGTTAAAGTAATCGACCACATCATAGCGGTGATTGCTGAATGAAGTAAAAATCGGCGTCAGGTACAGCGCATTCACGCCGAGATCCTGAAGATAATCCAGATGATCGCAGATGCCTTTAAGATCACCGCCAAAAAATTCGACCATGCGCACCCGGCCAGATGAGCTGGGCGCTTCACCCCATTGTCGTACGCGCGCGCTTTCCTCGCGGTAAACAAATTCACCATCTCGAACATTATTTGTCGGGTCGCCATCAGCAAACCGGTCGGGGAAAATCTGATAAAAAACGCTGCTTTGTACCCACTCAGGAGTCTGAAAATCGGCCAGCAAACGGAAATCATCCTGATCGGTGACGGTGTAGGTATGCAGGCCAGAAGCGTTGTACCAGTATGGCGATCCGTCAATCAGAAGCAAAAAACGGTAACCCGTCAAAGGCATCTGAATGGCAATCCGGATATTCCACCAGCGGCAAGCTGGCTCAACCGTTTCAGGGTGCATTTCCTCATACTGACCTTCGCCATCAGGACAGGTGTACAGGAAAACCCGCTCCACCGGCACATCCAACCCGGTTCGCAACCGCAGAAGTACAGCTTTGCCGATGCCGATCGCATCTCCTTCCGCTTTTACGTACCGGGCCGAGCCATCGTGATGGATGGAAAACAGGGATTCATGCATGCAGCCACCTCGGTTGAGCAAAATGTGGCGCGAATCATAACAGAAGTTTGCCTGTGCAACCAAAAAGAAGGCGGTCGGATAAAATCCAACCGCCTGTTGCAACCATGCACCTCTTAAGCGTCAGGATCTTGGTTCTTGCTGCGCTTAATGTTGTATTGATCTTGTGAAAAATGCTTGCGCTCTGCTTGCTCAAGGCCCCGCTTCACACGCTCGCGCATTCGAGTGTATTGCGCGCGTTCTTCCTCGGAGATGTACGGTGCTGAAGCGATCAACTGCCGATCCAGCATGCGTTCAGCCTCATCGCGGCGGCCTGCCCGTTCCAGGCGCAGCGCTTCTGAGGCAACCTGGGCATTGGATACCCGGTAAAACCGTTCGAGCACACCGGCATCCCTCTGGGTGTTGCCCACTTTATCAGCGGAAAGGTATTCAAACTTCACGCCAGTTTTTTGCTGGACTTCTTCACCCTCCGGCGTACGCGCCTGCAAGGTCAGATGAAGTTCCAGGGCAGAGTCGTCCGAAGGCGGTGCCAACACTTCCAGGTACAAACGGCGCTGCTGCGCGGATGCCAGATCGCCAATGTAGACTTTTAACTTGCCATCTTCCATCTGGTTGCGCCATTCGCCGGGGAGTTGAACGCTGGTGTGTGCCGGAATTTCAATGATCAGGACCACATCCTGCAGCGTGATGGCGGCAATCTCTTCCAGCTCGCGCCGGAAAATTTCTGGAATCGATTCAGGGTGATCGATGTAATAGTAATTTCCGTCGCCCTGGTTGGCCAACACCTCCAGCAAATGTTCGTCATAATCGCTGCCTGCGCCAAAGGTTGAGGTGCTTACACCGCGTTGGCTCAACTGGCGCGCGTGTTCAGCCAATTCCTCCCGGTCTGTAATGCCCACATTTGCGAGGCCGTCGCTCAATAGCAGCGCGCGGTTTACAGCCCCCTTGGCCTGCACAAGCCCCACCTGTCGGCAGCCTTCCAACCAGCCGCCAGATAAGTTGGTCGTTGATCCCGCTCTCAAGGCATCTATCTTTTGGCGCAAGGCAGCATGTCGCTCCCTGGTGATAGACTGCATTTCAGCCAGCACCTGAACGTTGGTATCGTAAGCCACCAGCGCCACCTGATCACCGTCGCGCAACTGGTCAAGCAAATAAGCCGCAGCCTCCTTGGTGTAGGCCAGTTTTTTGCCGGCCATCGATCCGCTCACATCCAGCACAAGCGCCAGATTGAAGGCCGGGCGTGATGTGCGTGCAGCAGCCTGCGGTGCGCGCAGCACAATCTCTATCAACCGTTTGGTGGGTACGCTATTGGCAATTACGCCAGCATCGCATGATACATAAAACTCTATCGTATTTTCAGGCATTTCTCACCCCTTTGGAAGAAAAAATCCGGCTGGCGAACTGCAGCAGCTCCTCCAGTCTTTTTTCGTTGATAGCATCCAGTCCACTGCTGGCCTGAATGACGATTCCTGGCGCAATGCTGAAATGCCGCCAGGTCTCCGCACGCGGCGGGCGTGCCGGTAAAAGCGGTAACGTTGGCATTTTCGGAGGTTGGGCATTAAAGAAACGGTCCGGTTCAGCCACCTGCCGCATTGCCGGTTTTTGCGCCAGTAAATGGTCGATGTAATCGACCGCAGATGAGCGCTGCTCCTGTGTTTTTGTGGCGGTCTGTTCCAGTTCAGCAAGCAATGTTCTCAATTCTTCGGTCGTCAATCCGGCAAGGCGCTCACGAATTTCACGCAACGGCAAAAATGCTTCCTTGAAATAGCGGATCGCCTGCAGCCTGAGAAGCGCATCCTCATCATACGAAGTGAAACGACCGCGAATCTGCGGCGCCGGCAAAAGACCTTCGGAGATGTAAAACCGGATAGTGCGCACAGAGACATTCGCCCTTCGCGCCAGCTCGCCGATTAACATGCCCTCTTCTTCCGGTGTTGGTTTGTTCATACTGCCACCTCACATTCATCTTGTTAAAGATTATTATAACAGTATTACGTAATACTGTCAATATGCAATAATCAAAACCGGGAAGCGGATTCTCATCTGCTTCCCGACAAACTGTTTCGCAATTAAATTCGGGCCAATTATGCTCTAAGCAGCACCGCCCGGCTCGGAGAGCCGTCTGCTCCCTGGATTTTGACCGGGAGACATATGAGGTGATAGAGACCAGGTTCAACCGCGCTCAAATTCAATCCCTCCAACAGTATGACCTCTGCTGCCAGCAGCGTTTTGTGAACCGGCGCACCGTGCGGTACGCTGTCGAAACGCTCCACGCCCAGGTAATCAATGCCCACCAGGCGAATTCCATGCTCAACCAGCCAGCGCGCACCGTCCGCGGCTATTCCGACGAAATCCTCTTCGAAGGCTGATCCATTTTCGTCCCACAGACGTGAATTGCGCGTCTTGAGAAGCAAGCGCAGTGTGCCGGCAGGAATACCAGCATTCTCAAGATCAATCGCTGTGATCTCACGGGGCACATCGAATGCTGCCACCCAGGCTGGGCCCATGAGTGTATCAAGATCAAGTTGTTCCACGCTGCGGCGCCCGTCCAGGAAATGAAGCGGAGCATCGACATGCGTTCCAGTGTGCGCACCAATGTCCAGCCGAGTAACGTTGACCGCATCACCCGCTGCAATGCTGGATGCACGCGTGATTTTTACCGCCGGATCGCCCGTCCATACAGGCAACTCCGGGTTGATGGCTACTGATATATCAATATATTCCATTTTTGCACCCTCACGAATTGGATCAGCTCGAGCATAATCGATTTCGGCAGGCTGTCAAGCGCGGCTTAGCAGCTCTTCAAAACGCCGCACGCTATCTCTCAACCCACCAGGTCGCGAACGCGCCAGCCAAAGCGCGCGGTATTCTTCCAGAAAGGTTGCCAGTTCGGCGCGCAAAGTTGGGTCGCGATCCGGGTTGCTTCCAGATAGGAATCCCAACCCGCGATGGCAGGCAAAGCGCATCAGCCGGGCGGTATTATCATACTCCCGGCGGATCAATTGAGCATCTGGGCGGGTCATAGCTTCGTTATTCATATGCTGCATGGCCGCATCAATAGCCTTCAGGGCATTCTGCAAACCTTCAACTGTCACAAACGGAGCTTGGTCCAATTGGTCAGGTTCAGCGTTGATAAGGTGGTGCAGCAGCGAGGAGTTCGGCGGCTCAAAGCCGACGGCGCGGTACACGTTGCCAAGCTCAAAGGCCAACCGGCCCATGCTTCCAGTTGAATCTTCAAAGGCGAAAAGGCTGACGCTTTCTGCCACGGGCAACTTTCGATTTGCGCTAACACACCAGCCAAAAGCTGCGCCTGCCGCCAGACCCAGCCAACTCACCGGCGGCACCTGCCAGTGACCGCCATCGCCCCAGTCGGTGTTCATGTAGCCAATCGCGCCGTACTGCAAACCAGCTTCTGCTGCGTTGAACAGGTTACTCAGCGCATTGTCACTGCGTCCTGCCAGGCTGTTCCAGCTGGATGTACCCGGACAAACATAATATGGCACGCCTGCATGGGCAAACAGCCGGCCATGCTCGCCAAATGGATGATTTGCCTCGTAACCCCATTCGAGTGCAATCACATTCTCTGGCAATTCTGCCACCAGCTCAGGATGGCTGACGATGATATCACCCCAAAACTGCGGCACCTTGCCGCGGCGCTGCACATCCGCCAACACTTTCTTCAGGTAATCCAGGTACACTCTTCCAGCGCCAAGCTGTTCCACAAGCGCGCGGCTGCGGCCCTGACCTACATCAAAGGTTTCATCACAGCCCACGTTGAACATCTGGCTGGTGAAGTGTGGCAGAAGTTCATCAAATAAGCTGCGCACCAAATCCAAAGAACCAGGGTCAACAGGCGCCAGGCTTAACGGACCGCGTTGCATTCCCCAGGGCACTGTAAATTCATCGTGAGTCTCGGCAAGAGGCGCATAGCGCGGGTGGCGCAGCCAGCGTTCCATGTGTCCAAATGAATTTTGATTTGGCACCAGCTCAATGAAACGCTCACGACAATAGGCGTCCAAGTCAATGATCTCTTCGGGCGTCAACGGAGAAGCCTCCTGCCAGACTTCCGGGTGGGCATGATAGGCAAAGGTGTGCTCCATGTAAAGCTGCAATTGATTGATTTTCCACCCTGCCAACCGATCAATGAGCTCGGATAAAGTCTCCATACTGGGCACGCGGTCGCGGCTGATATCGAGCATCACCCCGCGCGCGGGAAAATCCGGCCAATCCTCAATGGAGCAACAGGCAAGCCGGGTGCCAGCCATCTGCTGGATTAACTGAGTCAGTGTGCAGACTCCATAAAACATCCCGGCAGCATCGGCAGCATCAATTGAAATGCCAGTTGGGGTAACGACCAGGCGATAACCTTGCGCATGTGCCAGATCATCAACGATGCACAACTTTAGCCCGGTATCTTCCAGCGGCACAGCCGGAGAAGCAGTGAGTTCCCAACGCAATCCCAATCGCTGCAAAACCGTCTGCAACCGCTTTGCGGCGGGCAGCATTGCGGATGGTTCGCCCTGCAACAGGATGAACAACTGGTTTTTTAGTACAAAGGTGCCAGGGTATGGTTCAACACGGCGCGGGATGGGAAGTAGAAATGGACCTGGCTGCATGGCAATCCTCTCCAAGTTTTTGGGTTCTACTGATCAAAAACGAGTATACCCCAGCTTATCTTTTAACCAGAACAGCCTCCGCGCTTCGACGGAGGCTGTGAATAGATGGAATAAACTTCAATCCATCAGGACAAACGTGACTTTCATTTGGACGCGATACTCGACAATGTTCCCGGCATCGTCAATTATCACTTCCTGGTTTTCGATCCATGCAGATTTTACATTTTTCAACGTCTTGGTGACACGGGCAATGCCCTCTCGAATGGCATCGTCAAAACTTACCGTGGAGGACGACTTGATTTCGGTTACACGCGCAACAGACATGATCACTCCTTTCTAATTGGCTGGATAGAATGGGCAGATAGATCGAAACTGCACACCATTGTGCTTCTTATGATTATCCAATATTTACCGATGATATTCAATTGAAAAAGCTGTTCACAAATGATTATTGGCCCGGATGGATTCGAACCATTACCCTATGGGTCAACCAGGCGAACGCCAAAATGAGCCCGTTTTGATCAAGGGCTGGCTAGTTCTTGTGGGCCCGGATGGATTCGAACCATCAACCAAGCGGTTATGAGCCGCCTGCTCCGCCATTGAGCTACAGGCCCTGTCTTTTTTCCGATTATAACACAGCCTTGAGGTTGATTTGACGTAATTTTTACCGCTCCCCAGCCAGCAGGCCATCGGGTATAATCATGCCATGGCCGAGGAAAGTGGACTGAGCGAACGCGAACGTGACATTCTGCGGTTGGTCGCAACGGGGGCAAGCAACAAAGAAATCGCCCAGGCGCTGGTGATCAGCCCAAATACTGTTAAGGTCCATTTACGCAATATCTTCGCAAAAATCGGAGTGGCATCGCGAACAGAAGCAACATTATATGCACTTCGGATTGGCTTGATTGAATCGCCAGCGCCGCAGGTTGACACAGCCAATGAGGACGTTATGGTTCAATCCGAACCGCCAGGTTCGCTTCCTGCTGAAGCAAGTGAGCCAATCCCTCTTCTTCGCCGGCTGCGCTGGGCAGGTTTAATTACAGCGATCCTGGTGGGGGCTTTTGTGCTGGTGCTTCTAGGCGGTCGTGCTTTGGGGTTACCTTTTTTTGTCACCACCGTTCCAGAAACCCCTCCTCCCAGTCCGCTTCAGACTGCGGCGCTTGAACGCTGGCGGTTGGATGCTCCGTTGCCGCAAGAAGTGCTTTTTGCGGCTTCAGCCGTTTACGAACAAACCCTTTTCCTGTTCGGCGGTCAGACCGGTACAAGCCTGAGCAACAATGTGTTTGCTTACGACACCAACGAGGAAACCTGGAGCACCAGAAAACCCAAACCCACCGCCGTGCGTGATATTCAGGCCGCATTAATCGGCGAAAGGATATACGTTCCAGGGGGTCTTTCAGCGGAGGGGGTACCCATCACCACGGTGGAAGTGTATGACCCGCGCGAAAACTCTTGGGATACAACTGCGCCGCTTCCCGCCCCACGCTCCGCGTACGCCCTGGCGGCCCTGGATGGCAGGCTGTACGTTTTTGGCGGTTGGAACGGCAGTTCCTTTGAAAACACTCTTTTTATCTATGATCCCGCTGAGGACCGCTGGACGCAAGGTGCAGAGTTACCCTTTGCATGCGGTTTTGCCTCCGCAGTCAGTTCAAATGGGAAGATCTTTCTCATAGGTGGAACCAGCGATGGAACCACAGCCTTGGATCACGTGGTGGCCTATTATCCCCAGCGGGACCGGGATGGCGAAGCTCCCTGGGAGAGCCTTTCGGCGATTCCACAGGCGCGTTTCGCGGCCGGTGCAACCACGCTTGGTGATCTGATTTTCCTGTTTGGGGGCAGCAACGGCAGCAGCGAAGCGGGTTTACCCGGAGTTCAATACCAACCGCAACGGGATGAATGGAGCGTGTTGAGTGAACCTCAACAGCCAATTAGCGCTGGTGCTTCTGCGGTGGCTTTTGAAAATTATGTTCACGTGTTTGGGCCCGGAACTGCACACCAACGCTACCAGGCAATTTATACAATTACAATTCCCGTAATCACCCGCTGAAGGTTTATTTTATTCTCGTACCGGTGTGTCAATCGTTCTGAACCAGTCACTGGTTGAATTTTAACCCGGCCGTTTGGCCATGGAATCTCTTACGGCATAAACTATACTTGTGGATGGAAGACAGTTCAAATATGTGAGGCTAAACTTACACATTTTTCCATTAGGGCTCTGTCGTAATAAAGATCCACAAATAGCAGCCTTGTGTGATTAATAAGAAAGAGCGGGCGACCGCATTCGAATACAATCCCCTTCCGGGGACCGGCGAATGAGAGCCTTGTGTGATTAATAAGAAAGAGCGGGCGACCGGATTCGAACCGGCGAATGTCAGCTTGGAAGGCTGATGCCTTACCGCTTGGCGACGCCCGCATGAACAGCCCTAATTCTACCGTTGAGCCCCGCTCTGGTCAAGATATTGCACCTTTTTAACCAGCGTATAAAATCATTGACGCAGCACGGAGGTATAAATGAAACCATCTAAACGATTGAGCATTGCGCTCATCCTGATTGCAGCAGGTATTGCAGCTTTCATTTTCCTGGATTTCCACCTGGCGAAATCCAGCATGAACACCTCGTTCACCCGCACCTTTGCAAATTCCAGCATACCAGAAGGCTATCAACCTGGAAACACGCTGTTGTACATCGCCCCGGCGGATAATCAGCCGCTTTCCCGCGCGCTGGCCAAGGATTTATTTCAACTTGCTGGAACTTCCGGATATTTTTCGCCCGTCCTGCTTAATAGTGCGCCAGAGGGAAACCAATTTCCTGCGGTCGTTGTGCAGGTAGTTGGAGAAAAGTTCTTCTGGACACCTTTTTATTCTCAATCCATACTGAAAATACAAATGGCATATTCAAATTTCAGGGCCGTTGACGCCATCAAAACGCAAGCAACTGTTATCCTTCCAGCCCAGGGCGCTTCACCGGCCATCGAGGGCAGCGGACAGGCTGAACAGGCTGACAAATCCTTTGGGCTCATATCGCTACCCGGTTACCGCAGCCTGATCATCCATTCAGCCGCTAAATCGGTGCTTGAAAACCTGGAAGATATGGTCAAGATCAAATAACCGATTTGATGTGGTTATAATAAGCGGACGGCCGGTCCCGACACCGGCCGTCCTGTTCAGTTGGAGCCCCGCTACTTAATTGTTCAAGCAGGGCAGGACCTTTCTGGGTCACTCATTATTGATAGTTTTCGTATATCGATAAAACAATATCTGCATATCGATACCCCATATCCATCGGACCGTACGCCTTAAGCGCGTCGCGAACATTGCCGTAGCGCGAGACCAATGCTGCCAGCATGCGGGTGCCATAGGAGATGTTAAACTCCGGTTCAAACAACTCGTCCATCGTGGGGCGTGAGGCAAAGCACGGCCGACCATTGCACATAAAATGCTCTGCCAGCCCATCCCGTGGCATGACCTGCATTAACCCGACTGCCCCGCTGTGTGAATACGCATCTGCCTTGCCACCGCTTTCCTGCAACATCACCGCAGCAATGAGGCGCGCATCTAATCCGACTTCCTCTGCGTATTGCTGGATCCAACCACACCATTGGCGAATGCTGTCTGGATAACGGGCAGGCAAGGAACATTCATCGAATGCCGCCTCTGGTTGCTCAACCGGTGGGTTGACTTTCTCTACTGTTTGAGGTTCCGCCAAAGAATCCAAAATGGGTGCGGTGTCGCTCTCCAAAGGGGCAGCTTCAGATGGTGGTTCTGTGGCTGCAATGACCGTGATCTGTGGGCTGGCAATCAACCGCGTAATACCCACAAGGATAAATGAACTGAGTAGAATAGCTGGAAATACGGCTCGTTGGATGCTGTTCACGCTTCAACCTCAAATCGGTGGGATTGCATCCATTATAGATAATTTGTTCTATTTAAGCAATAGATAAACCTTAAAATTTCCATCACAACAAGAAAAAGCGTCGAGTGACGCTTTCTTGATTGATCAATGGATAACTGATTTCTCGACTATTTTTTCAAACCCAAGCCGCAAAAGCCGCTCAATTTCTTCAGCCGCCTGGGCATATGCCTCGGGCGGCCCTCCAGTCGGATCTTCCACCGAGCCTGTCTCGCCAGCAATCTCAGCCAGTGTAAACACCCTGCCCTTTAGCGAGCGGAATTCGACCAGGAGCGCTTCTTTATGGCCAGATTCCATCGTTAATATCAGCGGGAAGCTTTCCAGCAAATCCCGTTCAACGATGCGCGACCGGTGGTCTGAAATATCCATCCCTCGCAATGCAAGCAGCGCAATCACTTCAGGAGCAGCCGGGCGGTTTTGCGGCGCCCACGTGCCAGCAGATTCAATGCGCCAATTATTGAGCTCGCCTCCCATCTCCTGCAAAATGGCGCGAAAAATCGCCGCCGCCATGGGAGATCGGCTGATATTTGCCGTGCAGACGAACAAAACCGCGTTACCGCTGTTGGCCTGCGGCTGTGTCATCCCAGCTAACGCTCCATACTGACCACTTGCGAATCCCAGCGGTGCCATCCGCCAAAACGTTCTTCGAGAATTTTCCGGCCTTCACCTGGCGACTTCTGGCCTGCCAGTTCAAGGTCAGCGTCCACCATGATACGCACCAACTCGCGAAAATGCACGCTAGGTTTCCAGTTTAGTTTCTGCTGCGAGCGGCTCGGGTCGGCCAGTAGATAATTCACCTCGGTGGGACGGAAATAGCGCGGATCAATCTTGACATACTGGTCCCAATTCAAGCCGACATAGCCAAAAGCTTCATCCAGGAACTCGCGCACGGAGTGCGATTCGCCCGTGCCCACCACGTAATCATCAGCGTTTTCCTGCTGCAGGATGCGCCACATCGCTTCGACGTACTCCGGTGCATACCCCCAGTCACGGCGGGAATCCAGATTGCCCAGGTAAAGAGTCTTCTGGGTTCCGGCGACGATGGCTGCCAGCGCCCGGGTGATTTTTCGGGTGACGAAGGTTTCGCCGCGCCGCGGGGATTCATGGTTAAACAGGATGCCGTTGGAAGCGTACATATTGTAGCCTTCACGGTAATTGCGGGTCACCCAGTAAGAATACACCTTTGCAGCAGCGTACGGGCTGCGCGGCTCAAAAGGTGTATCCTCGCTTTGCGGAGGTTTTGCGCCGCCGAACATCTCACTCGAGGAGGCCTGGTAGAAACGCGTTTCCAGTTTAGCTTTGCGAATAGCTTCAAGAATCCGAATAGTGCCCAAACCAGTGATATCGCCGGTGTACTCGGGCATATCAAAGCTTACCCGCACATGACTTTGGGCCGCCAGGTGATAAATTTCATCCGGCCGGATGTTATAAATTACGTCCAACAGGCTGTCAGCCGTGGCAACATCGCCATAATGCAAATACAAGTGGACAGGTTCGCCGTTGGTATGCGGGTCGTGGTAAATATGATCGATGCGACGCGTGTTAAACGTGCTGGCGCGGCGGATCAGGCCGTGAACTTCATACCCCTTGGAAAGCAGCAATTCGGCCAGATAAGATCCGTCCTGACCGGTGATGCCGGTGATGAGCGCTTTTTTCAAAATTCCCTCCAGGTTTTCATGCGGATTGATTCTTGAGTTTTTCACCCGCACGCGGCAAGTATAATCACACCCGCCCGGACTGTCAAACAAAAAAAGCAGCCGCCATGCAGCAGCTGCTTTTTTCGTTTCTAATGCAGGTTCATTCCACCTGGGCTTCGTCGTTTTTTTTCACAGTCTGGTTGCCGGGATCCGACATTTTCCTGAAAAACAGCTCGTTCTTTTCCTTATCCAGATCCACCAAAACGGTGTCGCCCTGAGCAAACTCACCAGAAAGCAAGCTTATGGAAAGCGGGCTCTCCACGTGCTTTTGCAGCGCGCGGCGCAGCGGCCGGGCGCCAAAGGCCGGGTCGTAGCCGGCCGAGGCCAGCCAATCGCGGGCCGCATCTGATAAAGTTACCTGCAAACCATGTTCCTCCAGTCGCTGGCGAACTTCTTTCATCTGCAGCGTGACGATTTGGCACATCTGATCCAGGCTAAGTGGCGAGAACATGATGATCTCATCAATCCGGTTGAGAAATTCCGGTCTGAAGGTTGACTTCAGCGCAATGTTGATTTTTTCTTCGGAGAGGCGGTCCTCAGCATTATTTGAAGACTGCAAGAAGCCCAGCGTGCCGCTGCGGCGAACATATTCGGTGCCAAGGTTGCTGGTCATGATCAACACCGTGTTGCGGAAATCCACCAGGCGACCCTGGCCGTCCGTCAGGCGGCCGTCATCCAGGATTTGCAGGAGGGCATTCCAGACCTCGGGGTGCGCCTTTTCGATTTCATCAAAAAGGATCACGCGGTACGGGCGGCGGCGCACGGCTTCAGTCAGTTGGCCGCCTTCTTCATATCCGACATAACCCGGAGGCGCGCCAAACAGGCGCGATGCCGTGTGCTGCTCGCGGTATTCGCTCATATCAAGGCGCACCATGGCATCTTCATCGTCAAACAAAAATTCAGCCAGCGCTTTGGCCAGTTCGGTTTTGCCGACGCCTGACGGGCCGATGAAGATGAACGAGCCAATCGGCCGGCGCGGATCCTTGAGGCCAGAGCGCGCGCGCCGAATGGCATCGGATATCGCGTGAATGGCTTCTTCCTGGCCGATGATGCGCTCGTGCAGCCGCTCTTCCATGTGCAACAGCTTCTCGGACTCAGTTTCCATCATCTGGCTAACGGGAATGCCCGTCCACTGAGCGATGACCTGGGCAATATCATCGACATCCACCACCTCGTCCAACTTGTGTTCCACTTCCCATTTATCCCGAAGTTGGTTGAATTCGGTTTCCAGCCGGATGCGCTCAGCCTTCTTGCGGGCTGCGCGCTCGTAGTCACGCTCCAGGCCAGCCTGCTCTTCTTCGGCAGTCAGGCGGTCCAGTTCAGATTTCATTTCCTTCAAGTCAGGCGGCAGCGAATAAAGTGCCACCCGCAGCTTGGCAGCCGCCTCATCCATGAGGTCAATAGCCTTATCGGGTAGGTGTCGGTCGGTGACATAACGAGTTGAGAGCCGCGCGGCTGCGATCAGGGCATCGTCGGAAAAACGAACCTTGTGGTGGGCTTCATACCGGTCACGCAGCCCAAAAAGCATTTTGATGGTATCGTCCACACTGGGCTCATCCACATAGACCGGTGCAAAGCGTCGCTCCAGAGCTGAATCTTTTTCGATATGCTTATGGTATTCATCCAGCGTTGTCGCGCCAATGCACTGCAATTCGCCGCGCGCCAGGGCCGGTTTGAGCATGTTGGAGGCATCCATCGCGCCCTGGGCTGCGCCGGCACCAATGACGGTATGCAATTCGTCAATAAAGAGGATAATTTCACCATCCGAGCGCTGCACTTCTTCGATGGCAGCCTTTAGGCGTTCCTCAAATTCGCCGCGGAAGCGTGAACCGGCGATCATGGCGCCCAGGTCGAGTGAAACAACACGCTTTCCGGTCAGCAGTTCCGGCACATCGTTGGCAGCGATCTTTTGCGCCAGTCCTTCAACAATGGCCGTCTTGCCCACACCAGCCTCACCGATCAGGACCGGGTTGTTCTTGGTTCGACGAGAAAGAATCTGCATAACGCGCAGGATTTCCTTTTCGCGGCCAATGACTGGATCCAGCTTCCCTTCACGAGCCTGGGTGGTCAGGTCGCGCGAATATTTCTCCAACGTTCGATAGCGAGTTTCAGCCTGCGGGTCGGTGACGCGCTGCCCGCCGCGCAATTGCAGAATGGCATCGTTAACGCGTTCGCGGGAAATGCCAGAGCTCTCCAGCAGACGCGCAGCCGGCGTGTTGCGTTCGGTGAGGATCGCCAGGAAGATATGTTCGGTGGAGATATAATCATCCTTTAGCCGACTGGCCTCTTCATTTGCCAGGTCAATGATCCGTTTTACGCGCGGCGTAATAAAGATCTGCCCGGCGCCGCCGCCAAAAATACTGGCTTTGGGACTGGTTCGTAGAATGTAATCCAGGCGATCAGCAAGCGCGTTTGCGTCCACCTTTAAAATCTCTAAAATTTGCGGGATCACTCCCTGCGGCTGCTCAATGAGGGCCAGAAGGATGTGCTCGGTATCGATCTGGTTATGGCCGTAGCGTTGGATGATCTCCGCCGCTCGCTGCGCCGCTTCTTGAGCGCGCTCTGTAAAACGATCAAATCGCATCATAGGAAATTATCCTTTATTCGTTATAAACCCTTGTTGGGCATTATAGCATTAAGCCGTTTTCAGTATACGTGTCGCGGATAAGAATGTCGTAAGAATGCGTTCAGGATTTCGTAAGAGGGCCAATAACAGGGAACCGGGAATAACGTAAAAGTGACCCGATCCAGATAAATGCCATTTACCTTACGCGGTGTTAAAATATGGCTATGGCTGTTCCCATCGTCATCAATTCTACCCATCTTCGTCCGGTGGATACTCGAAAGGACCTGCCGGAAATTGCCGATTTGATTGAATTATGCTTTGCAAGCACGATGGATGCCGATGGACGCGAATACATCCGCCAGATTCGGCGGATGGCATTTGAAAGCCGCGGCATTGGGTTACCTGTCCCGGGCGGCCGGCCTTTCAGCGTACCCATCCAGGGTTATGTCTGGCAAGAAAATAATCACATTGTGGGAAATCTGACCCTCATCCCATATTTTAAAGCTGGCAGAGTGGTTTACATGATCGCCAATGTGGCCGTGCATCCCGATTACCGGCGACAGGGCATCGCTCGCCAGTTGACCAGGCGGGGCATGGAGCACGCCCGTGATCACGGCGCAGCTGCAGTATGGCTGCAGGTTCGCGATGACAATCAAGGCGCTGAAAACCTGTACAAATCTCTAGGCTTTCAGGAACGTGCACGCCGCACCAATTGGACTTACGACCCTTCCGGCCAAAGCACTCTGCCGCTCCCTCATCTGGTCACGATTCGCCGTCGTACTGCCAATGATTGGCACATGCAGCGACGCTGGTTGCAAGAAATTTACCCATCGGATGTCGCCTGGAATCTGCCCTTCCAAATCGATAGGCTTCAACCGGGAGTCTGGCGAAGAATTTTGCGGTGGATGAATGGGGAACGCATGGAACATTGGAGCGCCTGGCTGGGCGACCATCTGCTGGGTGCTGCTGCCTGGGAACCCGGCAATGCAATTACCGACATTATCTGGCTGGCTACCAATCCATTGGACGAGGATCTGGCTGCGCAGGCTCTCTTGACACATGCCAGCCGGATCCTTCCAAAACATCGCCAGGTGACAGTTAACTTTCCAGCGGGAATAGCGGAAAAAGGATTCAAGACCGCCGGATTTCGCGCCCACAACACCCTCATCTGGATGGAAGCACCATTTACTCCCGGCCAGGCCAGTTGAAACCTTTGGGATAGTTTTTGCGTATACTATTCAAAAGGAGCATCCTTATGCGCAAGTTTATTATTCGGTTGATCATTAATGCAGTGGCGCTATATGCGGCTGTCGCCATCCTTCAGAACTGCGGCATCACCCCTGCCAGCCAAAATTGGTACGATTACCTGTGGCTGGCATTGATCTTTGGCGTGATTAACGCCGTCATCAAACCGCTGTTGATAATTGCCAGCTGCCCGCTGCTGGTGTTGACGTTAGGTTTGGGAACGTTATTGATTAACACGCTGCTCTTTTACCTGGCTGGATGGATCGGCACACAGTTCGGCGTCGGTTTCACAGTCACCGGTTTCATTCCAGCATTCCTTGGCGCGTTGATCGTCAGCGTGGTAAGCTGGTTTCTGAGCGCAATTCTCCGCGACGAGATGCATTAAGAATTCCGATTTGCAGATTAACAAAACAGCAGCGGGAATCCCGCTGCTGTTTCGATTACGACGGTTTTATCAAGGCAATGTAAAGCGCAGGATCATATTGTTGATCGCATCAGTCACCCACAGGTGGCCCGACTCATCCAGTGCAAGGCCCGCTGGCATGCCAAAACCCTCTAACCCGGAACCTGGATCCCCCCAGGTGCGCACAAATGTACCATCCGCGGTGAATTGCAAAATGCGGTAGCCCTCAGGGTCGTTGACGAAAACGTTACCGTCTCTGCTGACAGCGATGAATGGCTTGTTGTCCAGCGACTGGCCGTACCAGGCCGAAACATCCCACATATTCAGCGGCACAAACAGGTCGCCGGAAGGTGAAGGTGAGAACACCTGGATGCGTTGGTTCCAGGTATCGGTCACATAGACCAATCCTTCGTCATCCACAGCCACGCCTACCGGCTCGTCGAACTTACCCGCTTCGTACCCCTGCCCGCCAAATTGGGTAATGGGCTGGCCGTCGCCGGTAAAGACGGTGATGCGTTTGTTGCCTGTGTCAGCAACATATACGCGTCCCTGGCTGTCCACAGCGATGCCGCGCGGCCCCCAAAAAGCATCCGGTGACTCGGCTGTGCCAAAGAAACCCCATTTGGTGATAAACTGCCCATCCGCTGTGAACTTCTGCACACGGTGATTCCAGGTATCCGTCACGTAAACTGAACCATCCGGTCCTACAGCCACGCCCCACGGCTCATAGAATAAACCGTCTGCGCCGCCGCCCTGGCTGATATCCGTGAAGCCGCCCCATTGGTGCAATAGTGCCCCATCTTCTGAAAAATGTTGGATGCGGTGATTGCGTGAATCTGCCACATAAATGCTGCCATCTGCGGCAATAGCCAGGCTGCGCGGAGCATTCAGCTGCCCGGCATCTGCACCAGCCATGCCGAAGAACTTATCGGGCAGCAGGTCAATCTTCGCCTTCTCGTATGGATCTTCCTGAACGACGGGAGCGACTGGCGCAGCCCCGTAGTTCCAAATCTGAGACACAATGTCTTTACGGATGTACAGCCGGATGCCGGCTGACGGGTACCAGTTTTCAAGGGTCAGGTTGTCGCGCCCTTCCAGTTGAGCATACAGCGTATAATCGCGGTTGAGCCAGATATCGAAGAGCGCCTGGCGCATTTGGGGATTGGAAAGCGCGTTTTGGATCCGCGTCCAGTTCAGATCAAAATAGTCCTGCATTGGCCACCAAAGGCGCTGATACTGGTAATAAATAAAATTGTCCTTAAGGATCGGCTCAATCCTGCCGTACATATTATCGCTTGCAATCACGATAGCCTTATCCCGCAGCTCTCGTGTGGGCGCATCCTTAAAATATGTCACGTTCGTGTAATCTCGCAGATACCACCAGAAGGGATAAATGGCATCTTCGTCATAAGCGATCTGCACGCCCAGCCCATCCGTGGTGCGCCGAGAAATTTCCTCAATCTGTGCCAGCATCTGCTTGGGGCCGTTTCCGCCGTGCGCGTACACGAGAAACTCGGTGGCAAGATCATAGTTAATATAAGATGCCCTGAAGGCCGTTCGGGCAGTGAGCACCGCGAGCAGGACCAGAAATGCCGATCCAAAAATGCGCAGCAATTGGCCGGTATTGACATCCCTCAATACATGCAGGATACCCCATCCCGAGAGGATTAAGCCAGCCAGCGACAACACGAAATCGCTGGTAGCCTGCAATTGTGCCAATTCCTTGCCCTGAAATGGCAATTGGTCGCCCATCGTGGCGGAAAAGACACCTGCGGCGCTGGCAACAAACACCGGCAGCAAGAGAAGGGCAATCCATCCCCGAAATTCAGCAAAACGCTTCCAGTCGGTCGTATCGGCCAGGTAGCCAAAGCCCCATCCGGCAGCCAGGATCATCGGCGTCGCGATGTGCAGAGTCAACCACGGCATTTTCTCACCCGCCAGCGAGTAGGCTACCAGGCTTGTGAACGTCCAGAATAGCAGCAACGCCAAAACAGGCACTTTGTTGGATTTATGCTCATCTCCATCTTCGGCTGGCACATCAAGGTCATTTTCTTCTGCAGACACCTCGGCAGATCCGCCGACAGGCTCATCCATGACCAATGCAGGAAAATCACCAGCGGGCTGCGGCACTTCTTCAGATTCAATCTTACTCATTTCAGCTGGCTCGCCTTCCGCTGGTTGGTGTGCCGGAGAAAAACCAGCCCAGGTCATAAATCGACGGTAACGCACCCCAAAGTACAACGCCACCAGCGCGCCGATGGCTGGAAGGAATTCATAAATTGGGATCTGGATCAGCGCGTAATAATACAAGGGTTGAGATCCGCGCTGGACTCCCTGCTGCGAAAGCCAGTAGCCCAGCGAGGCAATCAAGCCCATGAAAAAGCCCTGTCCATTGGTAAAGAATGACGTGTATAAAACCGTGAAAATGGCCAGAAAGATCGCCAGACAGGTGAGGTAAATGCGCGGGCGCCACCACAACCCCAAAGCTGCGCCAGCGATTGCCATCGGCACCAGGAAAGCAGCTGTGCGCAGCATTCCACTAGTGGAATAATCCAGCGGGTTCCAGCCCACAATGCGTACCGGAAAGGCTGCCAGCAACGGCAGTACCAGCGCACCCAAAAGCATCAGCAGGTCGAATGAGCGTAATGTGCGAATCGTTTTCCAGCCCAACGATCGGACAATTGTGACCACGGCGGCCAGCCCGGCAAGCACTGCCAGGCCCAGGCCAGCCAGCTCAACATAACGCAGTATATCCAATGGCGCAGTCGCAGGAACACCACTGGCATTCATCTGCAATGGAGTGGTCGAGGCGTTTTCGCGCCAGATGGCTGCGCCCAAAGCAACCAGCACAAGCAAGAACATGCCGCCCATTAGCAGGATGAAACGCTTGCGTGCGGCTTCGTCCTGCCATCGAAGGCGCGTAACCTGGTCGAGGAAATAAAAACCCAGGAACAGCAATGCTTGTGCGGTGTATATATAGGCGGTGGCTTTGTCAGAAAAATGGAAAGCCGTAACGACTGTCAGCAAAAACAGCGCGGATTTTTCACCCTTTTCCAGGTACCGCAGGATGCCGTAAAGCATCAGCACAGTCCACAAGCCCTCGAAAGCTTCATTGCGGGTATAGCGGCCGTAAAAGAGCAGGATGGGTGAAATGAGCAGCATAGCACCGGCAAATAACGCTCCACGTCTGCCCAAATACCGCCGAAACAACAGCATACCGGTCGCGATGGTTGCAATCGAGAAAATCGCATACGGCGCGCGGGCGCTGAAATCGTTGTCGCCAAGCAGAAAGTAGGAAGCAGCCAGCACATGAAATTGAAACGGTCCATGTGTTACTGGGTCATAAGAATACCCTCGACCCTGGTAGTAATCCCAGGCCGGCCGCACGTGATTCACCTCATCGTGACTCATCACGCGCAAATCGATGTTGTAGAATCGCGAGAACACCGCTGCAATCAGGATGAGAATGACCAGCAGTGATTCCACGCGAAATTGCGGCAGGGCTTGAAAAACCGGACGGTCCAGCCAGGAAGTCGCAGAGGAATTTTCCGTCGTTTTTTCCATAGACTCTCGATGATTATTCTGAATTTACTTACTTATTGCTATTCCAGACTATACTTGAAACTCGTAGTTCTGGCAAGTATACCCCGCTTGAGCTGCATCGGCGCGCATCGCCATCCTCGAAACACCTGCGCAAAAATCACCCCAATTCCATTTGACGGATCATTCTCTCTCTTCTATACTTGAATATCCCAGTTCGCCAGAGAAAATTCATGTCCCGTTCACGCATTCTCCGGTACAGTCTGTTTGCATCCCTGTATTTTGCCCAGGGAGCCGTCTTTAGCTATTACACTGCGCTAAATTCGCTATACCTGCGCAGTTTTGAAATGAGCATGAGCAGCATCGGCATCATTGGCGGCCTCGCGATGATCCCGTTTGTCTTGAAGATATTCCTGGGCATGCTGAGTGACCGTGTAAATCTGTTGGGGCTGGGTTTTCGCAAGCCTTACATTGTGATCGGCCTGAGCGCCCAAACGCTTTGCCTTTTCGCCATTCCGCTCATCCACCCGGTCCAGCAATATGGTCTCTTTGTCCTGACAGCCTTCTTGCTCATGGCCGGTATGGCACTCTATGATACTTGCACAGATGGATTGGCTTTGGACACCACTTCGCAAGCCGAACAGGGTACCATTCAGGGTTTGATGGTCGGCGGACGCGCGCTGGGCATGGTGCTTGTGGCAGCCGCACTGGGCACGGTTGCCGACCGCTCATGGCCGGCCGTGTTTTACATTCTGGCCGGTCTCTCGTTGCTGCCTATTCCACTGGTGTTGGCCGCCCGCGAATCACCCCGGCCAACCAACCAGAAATTTGAATGGGGCGCGTTTGCGGCACTGATCAAACCCTCAGTGATCACGCTCGGATTGCTAGGCGCAGTTTATTCGCTGGTGATCAACGCAGCCAGCCAGATTCTCAACCCTTTTCTGGAGGAAAGTTTTCAAATTACCTATACGCAAGCCGGTTTCTATACTGCTGTATGGGGACTGGGTGTGGTGATGGGCGGGATCACAGGCGGCCGGCTCACCGACCAGATCGGCTTCCAGCGTGCTGTGAAGGGTGCGCTGCTAGCCTCGCTGGCCGCGATCCTGGCACTGGCTTTCATTTTTTCATCCCAAATGGCCTGGCCGCTGGCCGCGCTCTTTGGCTTAGCCTACGGTTATTATGAAACAGTTTATTTCGCGCTTTCCATGCGCCTGACCGATCCACGCATCGCTGCATCGATGTTCTCCATCTTGATGGCAGTGGCCAATCTGGGCACAGCCATTGGCGTTGGCCTGAGTGGTGTGCTGGTCGACTCGATTGGCTACCGCGGAACATTCGCACTCATCGCTGCGCTCAACCTGCTGGCCCTGCCTTTGCTTCGGGTCATCTTTGGCAGGCAAATCCGTCAAGCCAACCCGGCTGAATAATACCCATTATGCCAGTAGGTTTATAATTTCAGGATAGCACATGCATTTATTACAGGGCTTGCATAATAAAAAACGAGGTAATTTGATCAATCATCAAAATCAAAATTCAGTCATTGCCTTTGATTGGGGCAACACACTCATGGTCGAACTGCCACAATATAGTGGCATGATGGCCGAATGGCCGGAAGTAGCTGCCGTTGTCGGCGCGCAGGCCGCACTGGCAGAGCTTTCAGAACGATTCCACCTCATCATTGCATCCAATGCAGTTGACTCAAACGCAGATCGGGTTCGAGATGCGCTCCGCCGCGTCGGGCTGGATACCTACATCAAGGAAATATTCACCAGCCACGAAGTTGAAGGCAAAAAACCGCAGCGGAAATACTTCCAATCCATCCAATCGCGCCTACCAATCAATGCAGAATACATCCTGGTCGGAGACAACTACAGCACAGACATTGTTGGAGCGTGGCAAGCAGGCTGGCTGGCCGTCTGGTACAACCCTTCGGGTGCTGCTGCACCAGGTTTGCTCCCGCTGCACGACATAGAGATCCAGCACCTGCAAGATTTACCCGCCGCGTTGGCCGCACCCCGGCTGCCCGGTTGGAATCAAACCCAGGCCTGGCTGACCGAACAGCAAGCACCTGCCAACCTGATTCTGCATGTGCAAAGCGTTGCCAACATTGCCTATCAACTGGCCATTTGGCTGCGCGCAGCCGGTGAAAAGGTTGATCCTTTATTGGCACAGCGTGGCGGCATGCTCCATGACCTGGCAAAAGTAAACTCCCTGAAAAAAACCAGCATCAACCACGGCGAAGCTGCCGCGCGCATCCTCGCAGAGTACGGACAACCCGCTCTGGCTGAAATTGCCCGCCGCCACATATTGACCAATCTTCTTGACGAATCTCTGGCTCCGCACACCTGGGAAGAAAAGGTGGTTTACCTGGCCGATAAGCTCTCTGAAGGCAGCCGCCTGGTGACACTCGATCAGCGCATTAATGCCCTGAGCCAGCGATACAACCGCTTTTCCGCAGGCATCCAATCCTGCCTGCCAGCCTTGCACAAATTGCAGCGCGAGATCTGCACGCACATACACATCCCTGAAGGCGAATTGACCGACCGGTTGCAATCCGCTCTACTCGGCCGCGAGTGAGAGCTAAGGAGCCAGGTTGTAGTAGTTGTACACCGCCATGGAAAGCTTCGCCACCATCACGTTGGCTTGATCCCAAATCACCTGGGTGGGATGGTAGAGATACACTGTCAGAACGTAGTTGCCGCCTGGGGTGTACACAATGCCGGCATCGCTGATGGTGTGAATCACGCCATCAGTCGGGTCTGTTACCCAACCGTGCTTATGGGCAAATTGGGTGCCCTCCGGCAGCCCGGCCTGTAAAAGCACGCCAATTTTGTCCAACACCAGATAATTGATCATCTGCCGGCATTCACTTTGAGAAATTTGGCCAGGGAAAACGGCTGCAAACGTGCCGCCGCCGGATTGCGCGCACTGGTAGATATCCGAAAGCAGCATACCCATCTCAACCGGCGTCGTCTGGTTATAGACATCCGGCGCTGTGTTAACATCGCTGCGCTGGTTGGCAGGCGTAGAGAAAGTGCGCAGCAGCGGTGCGCCAACGTAAAAATAGCCAGCCAGGAAAGTGTTGGGCAAACCCAAGGCCTGCATATCAGCTGTCACCTGCAACGGCCCCAGATTGGAACCAATGGATTGTTCCATCAAGCGATCTGCCGGGTCATTTTCGGAGCGTTCAATCATCAAAGTCATCAATTCGCCTAGCTCAGCTGGAAGCGGCTCAGATTCGCGCAAATAGGTGGAAACCATGATCGGGATCTTCATGGTGGATGCTGCAGTGAAAGCGATACCAGGTGTCAGGTTGCTGCCGTTTTGATAGGCGAAATTTATTTCCTGGCCAGTCTGCAAATCCATAAGATAAAGCTCTGTCAGGCCATCAAAACCGGAGGCGTCGATCACCTGCTGCAATAGGATCTGCAGATTCTGGAACGAAGGCCGTGGCGGGGCTACTGACACGACTGAAAGGTTGACCACCCGGGCTACCGGCGAACGCAGCGCGTCGCTGATCAAAATCATGGCACGATCGATATCCAAGGTCAACCCCGGGCTGCCCGCAGAAAAATTGGTACTCCCGGGCACAGGTTGTGCAGCGCTGGGAGGTTGATCATAACGCGCCGCCACCTCATTCTGCAGGTAGGCACGCAATCTTTCTTCTGAGAATGTTGCCCTCAAAGGCACCTCAGTCGGTGTAGGCAAACGGTTCCAAAGGTAATCCCAGAATGCTGACCAGAACGGCTGGTTGACACGCTGTTGATCCGCCACAGCCAGCATCGTTTCTAACTGCAGGTCAAAATCGACCACCGCTGGGCGGATTTGCACAACCGCCGAACCATAATGCACTTCCACGGGAAGGCTGTATGCCTGAACCAGGCGTTCAGCAGCCTGCTGCTGGTTTAATCCGCCAACCGGCACGCCAGCGATCACCGTGCCCAGGGCAAAATTGGCACGGATCCTGCTGTAAGTAACCAGTTGGATCACGAACAGCAATGCCGCTGACAATATCAAAAAGATCGAAATCCAACGTAAGAAAGGAAAGCTTCTTCCTCGCAAGTTTTTCTCCTCATTGGCGCAATCGCCAGACGTGATTCTACCAGATTTGGAGCTATACTTAATGTATGCGTGATGAGATTTCAGCCGTAGATATCCTCAGGCAATTGTCACTCTTTCAGGGCTTGAGTGAAGCCCAATTGGCCGGCATCGCCGAAAGTGTTCCTACACTTGCACTTTCGAAGGATGAACTCATCTACGAGCAAGGCAGTCAGGCAGATTCCTTCTATATTATCCTGAGCGGACGTGTCCAGCTCACCCGTATTTCCCGCCAGGGCGAAGAATCGCTGGGAATACTGGATGAGGGCGATTATTTTGGTCAGGAAGCCCTGGAAGCCGAATTACTGCGCCAGACCCACGCCACGGCATTGACCGACGTGATTTTGTTGGTATTCGATTCGGCATTTCTTAATGAACAGATCGATCGCTACCCCATCCTGGCCAAACGGTTCTTATTGATCCGCAGGAGTTTTCATCACTTTCTCAACCTGACCTTTCCCTGGCTTGCTCCGCGCGAAACCATCTATTACATCGGCCGGCGCAGCGGTTATTACCTGGTCCCAAGGCTGATCGTGCCGGCATTGATCATTCTCATCCTGCTTCCGCTGTGGATTTATCTTTACGCTTTGCTGCATATGATGATCTTCTTTATCCTCACCCTGATTACTGCCCTCGTGGCTGTCGGGTGGGTAGCCTGGGTGGTCTTTGATTGGAGCAATGATTATTCCATCATCACCAATCGGCGCGTCCTCTTCCAGGAAAAAATTGCGCTGATTTATGACAGCCGGCAGGAAGTCCCCCTGGATGCCATCCTGGCGGACGACGTTACCACCAGCCAGATTGGACGGTGGTTAGGCTACGGCGACGTGATCATTCGCACCTTCACAGGTGCGCTCACCTTGCCTGGGGTTGATTTACCCTCAGAAGTAAAAATTCTTTTGGACAACCGACGCGACCGGGCTAAACTGCACGCGCAGCGAAACAAAACCCAGAATATCCGCCGCACCATCCGGCAACATATAGGCCTTGAAGATGGAGAACAGCCTGTGTCAGCGTCAGAATCACAAGAGGTGCCAAAATCCATCCACACAGGCAGCTTGCCCAATGCGCTGTCAGACCTGTTCATGCTGCGGACGGAAGTCAATGGCGTGATTACTTACCGCACACATTGGTTCATCTTGCTGGGAAAAATCTTTTTACCAACACTGTTCCTCTTCCTCACCCTGACGCTGCTCATCTTGCGGCTGGTGAATGTGTTCAAGCTGCTCACTCTCTCCTCCACAGTTTTGCTTTGCCTTCTCCTGTTCTTGATCTTTGGTCTGTGGTGGCTGTATCAATATGTAGACTGGCGTAACGATCGTTACATCATTTCAGAAAAAGAATTGATTGATATTTACAAGCGGCCTTTGGGCGTTGAACAAAAGCGGACTGCACCGCTGGAAAACATCCTCAGCATTGATTACGAACGTCCGAACCTCATCCACCTGATTTTAAATTTCGGTACGGTTTTCATCCGTGTTGGCGAGGCGTCGTTGACCTTTAACAATGTATTCAATCCCAGCGAAGTGCAGCGTGAAATCTTCGAACGCCTGTATAACAAAAAGCTGCAAAAACAGAAGCAGGAAGATGAAACCGATCAGCAACGGCTGGCAGAATGGCTGGAAATTTATCACCAGGAAACCACGGGGCAGGTGCCACCGGAAGAAAAAATTTTAGATGACGAGGAAGAAGAAAACGAGTAAAATAAGGCGGCAAGCTTTCGAATTATTTGGTAAAGAGATGAGTGAAGATGGCACTACGAGAAATAGTTTTCCTGCCCGACCCGGTTCTGCGGCGAAAAGCACGCAAAGTGACAGCTTTCGACAGCGACCTTCAGGTTCTGATTGACGATATGATCGAAACCATGCGCGAAGCACCCGGCGTTGGGCTGGCTGCCCCACAGGTTGGCGTCTCACAACGAGTTGTGGTGGTTGAATATGCGGAAGACGAAGAAAATGAAGATGGGCCCAAGAAGTTGTATGTCCTCGTCAACCCGGAAATATTGCAACCCTCCGAAGAGACGGAAATGGGCATTGAGGGCTGCCTGTCAGTTCCCGGCCTGGTCGGCGAAGTGGAACGCCATACCAGCCTAACCGTCAAGGGGCAAAACCGCCGCGGTCAACCGGTGAAGTATAAAGTTAGCGGCTGGTTGGCACGCATTTTCCAGCACGAAATCGACCACCTGGACGGCATCATTTATACTGATCGAGCCGTGCGTGTATGGAAACCGCGCGAGGGAGAAGAAGCGCCGGTCGACTAATATGCACCTGACTCATCTGTCGCTGACGAACTTCCGAGCATTCTCCCGCCTGGACATGGAATTGCCTGGGCGGATTCTTTTACTGGTTGGCAATAACGCACAGGGAAAAACCAGCCTGCTCGAGGCGGTCTATTACCTGGCGACACTCAGTTCGTTCCATGCCCAAAATGATCGCCAGTTAATTAATTTTATCGCCGGGCAGGAAACGCAAGCCGTGACGCGGCTGGTAGCAGATTACACCATCGCCGGGCATAAGCACCGCCTGGAAGTGCGACTGATTCAGGATGCAGTTGGCGCGAACGGCACGCGACTTCGCAAGGAAATCTTGGTAGACGGTGTGAAGCGTTCTCCCGGCGAAGCTTTGGGCAAATTCACTGCGGTGATTCTGCTCCCACAGATGACCCGCATCCTGGAAGGCGGTCCAGAAGAGCGCCGGCGTTATCTTAACCTTGCCATTTCACAGGCCATCCCAGGCTACGCACAGGCCTTGACCGATTATGCTCAAGCTGTTTCGCAACGAAATGCGCTGCTCAAACAACTCAATGAACGCGGTGGCGATCCTGCTCAGCTGGCTTTCTGGGATGAAACGGTTGCATCGCGCGGCGCAGTGCTCATTTTCAACCGAATTCAAGCCATCCAGGAATTGGAAAAACTGGCCGCACGCACGCACGACCATCTGACGCATGGCAGTGAAGTGCTGCGGCTGATCTACCAGCCTTCCTTCGACCCCCTGCCCACACCGGATGGACAGTACCGGCTGCCCATTCAAACCACACCGCAACGTGGCAGCCAGACGGTAGAGAAAATCCGTCAGGGATTTTTGCAGCGCCTGTCTGCCATTCGCTCCGAAGAAATCGCGCGCGGGGTGACTACCATTGGCCCGCACAGGGATGAAATTCGATTCCTGGGCAACGGTATTGATCTGGGCGATTTCGGATCGCGCGGTCAGGTGCGTACAACTCTGCTCTCGCTAAAAATGGCCGAGATGGCCTGGCTAAAAGAAAAAACCGGCCACTGGCCGATCCTGTTATTGGATGAAACGCTGGCCGAGCTGGATTTGCGGCGTCGCGCCGACCTGCTGGATTATCTGAACAACTGCGAGCAGGCGCTGCTTACCACCACCGATCTGCATCTCTTTTCAGACGATTTCGTGCGGCAAAGCCAGGTCTGCCGGGTGGAAAGCGGGATCGTCACTCAGGAATAATCACAGCGATTTCTTGGCGGCCAGACCCACCCGCCGAGGATACTGCGGCGGCGTTCCGGCGATTTTGTCAATGATCACCAGGTAGCGGTCTTCAGCAATGCCAGGCAGTTGTACAGGTTTTAACTGGCGCAGCCGCCCGCCCAGCAATTTAATCGCACGCTCAGCTTGCTGAGCCTCAACAGGCCCGGCTTCGCCCTTCTGAGCCAGCACGCTGCCCCCCACCCGCACCAACGGCAGCAAATACTCTACCAATACGGGCAGGTTCGCCACGGCACGCGCCACCGCCCAATCATATTGCTCACGATGGACAGCCTGCTGGCCTAATTCTTCTGCGCGGGCCTGCACCACCTGAACCTTTTCCAATCCCAAATCCTTCACCACCAGCCGGCAAAAATCGGCCTTCTTCCCAACCGATTCGACCAGTGTGAGCTGCATGGCCGGTAGAATGATTTTGATGGGTATACCCGGGAATCCCGCGCCAGTGCCAACATCAATTAAACGGGCAGGGGCACTTTCCCGCCAGGCCAGCATGCACGTCAACGAATCCAAAAAATGCTTGGTGCGAACGCCTTCCACGTCCCGCACAGCGGTGAGATTGAAGCGCGCGTTCCATTCCATCAGCAGCTGCTCATAACGTTGAAAAGCGGCTGCCTGGCGCGGCGTCAATTTAAGTCCCAGCAAGTTTTGGATTTCTTTGAGCAATTTTTCCATGTCAGCCTATTATACCTTTGGAAACCGCCTGTAAGGTACAAAAGACGCCAGTCGGTTAAGCATTTGTTACAATACGCTTACGCTTGCCTTGCGGCATTGGACGATTTTGGGGCCCGCACCGGTGGCTGTGGTCTATACTTTACACATGCCATCCTCATCGAACATAACCGTAGACAATCCTGACTCAATAAATCTCTGATGAAATCATCCTGGATTTTTCTATCTCCGCATCTTGATGACGCAGTCCTATCCTGCGGTGGAATGATCTATGAACTTACTCGCACAGGCCACTATGTAGAAGTTTGGACTGTTTTTGCAGGCGATCCACCAGCGGGGTCACGCCCGCCGTTTGCTCTGAGTTTGGAAGAACGCTGGCAAAACGGCCCACAGGCAGTCGCTGCCCGCCGGCTTGAAGACGCAGCGGCATGTGCTCACATTGGTGCATCCGCTGTGCACTTCGACCTGCCAGACTGCATCTATCGCCGCTTACCGGACGGGCAACCGCTCATCAACAGCGAGGATGATCTGTGGCAACCCATACCCGAAGGTGAATACCCACGTGTGGTGGAGCTGACCAGTCAATTGGAGACCCGACTGACGGAAAACTATCAGTTGGCCGCGCCGTTAGGCATGGGCGGCCACATCGATCATCGCATCGTCCGAGCCGCTGTGCTTCGCCTGAAAAAGCAGGTGCATTTCTATCCGGATTATCCATATGCAGCTCGCCCGGATGCTGACATAACAGGCTACCTTGAGCCAGGTTGGCGCCGTAAACGGTTCTCCATTTCGCCGACAGCATTCCTTGCCTGGCGGGCAGCCATTGAACTTTACCCATCACAAATTTCCTCGCTTTGGAATAATTTAGAGGAAATGCACAAATCATTGAACACCTACTTTAACAGCGGCGGCGGGAGGGTGTTGTGGACCAAACCAGAATAAAAGTTCTTGCGTATATATTTCTGAAATTTTCTGTGCTATACTGATACCATGCAGGCAGACCGTACCTATTGGCCAGCATGGGTTCGATTCTTGCACCGGTGGGGGATAAGCGAGCTGTTCGCCGCCCTGCTCGAATCCACAGGTCCTTTAAAATTGATTTTTGCGCAGATTGTATATCTGGGCCAACCGCTCTTCAATAACGGAGCGGTGGAAAAATGGCAGGCTCTCGCCAGCCTGCTGGAAGACGAAGCGGAGAGCCGGTCCTTTGCCGCGTTTATCCGTGAGGAGGAAGCCCGGTAATGAGCATTGAAAATATCATCGGACTGATCATTGTAGTGGTGGGGATGGGATTAATTCTGATCTTTTCCTTGCCCTTCACGAATAAAAAGAAACCCGTTTTTCGGCCTATCCTGGCATTCCAACGCCTGCGCCGCGGCATCGGCCTGGCAGTTGAGCAAGGCACGCGCCTGCACATTTCGCTGGGTATAGGTGATCTATTGAGCAGCAATAATACTTCAGCGCTGGTGGGGCTGGCCTCACTGGAGCGAATTGCTCGCCTTAGCACAGCCAGTGACCGGCCAACCGTTGCGACTTCAGGTAACGGCAGCATTGCCATCCTCAGCCAGGACAGCCTGCGTGCAGCCTATCGGACTGCCAATGCCGCTGAGCAATTCGACCCCGATCGAGGTCGTTTGGCCGGGCCGACTCCATTTTCATATGTCGCAGGAGTCCTTCCAGTCGTTCGCAGTGAACACGTCTCGACCCATCTGCTGATCGGCAACTTTGGCTCCGAAATCGGTTTGGTCACCGATGAAGCTGATCAGGTTTCCTCCTTTACACTCGCCAGCAGCGATTCCCTCCCCGCACAGGCAGTTTTGTATGCCACCACGCAAGAACCTCTGATTGGCGAAGAACTCTACGCTGTACCGGCATACCTTCAAGCCGGTCCCTTCTATGCCGCCAGCGTGCGCGCACAGGACGTCCTGCGCTGGGTGCTGTTGGCGGGCGTGCTGGCTGGTGTGATTCTCAGTTTGGTGGGGCTGTTATGAGAAATCCTGTCGCCACTGCCATCGCAATTGCTGTTGGTCTGATCATCCTGGTTGGCTACTTTGTTCCGTTAGGCATTCTGTCTAACCTTCGTACTTACTTATTGGACTGGGCAATCGGCCTGGCCGGGGTGGCCTCGGTAGTTGCCATCATCAATTTGCTGCTGGTGCATGCTCGTAAAATTAAGGACCGCCGTGAGCCAGACCGCTACAGCATCTTGCTGCTGCTGGCATTTGCCGCGACATTTATTGCCGGCCTGGTTTTTGGACCTGCATCGGCAACCTTTCAGAACATCATCACCTCAATTCAAGTGCCCATTGAGGCCAGCCTGATGGCTGTTTTAGCTGTCAGCCTCACTTATGCCAGCCTGCGGCTTTTCAAACGCCGGAAAGGTTGGATGGCGGTGCTCTTCGTCATCAGTACCATCATTTTCCTGGTGATTGGAAGCGGTTTTCTCTCCATCGGACCACAAGTGCCTGTGGTTCGGGATATTCTTGGAGCTGTCAACATGCTGCCCATCGCTGGAGCGCGCGGCATTTTACTAGGCATCGCACTGGGTGGTCTAACCACCGGCCTGCGCATTCTTATGGGCGCTGACCGCCCCTATAGTGGATAAGCACATGGCTGACATTCGCTGCTCAAATTGTCAAACCCTTAATCCCGCTGACGCAAAAGTATGCAAAAACTGCGGCAGACCTCTGCTGGATGAATCGTCCAGCTGGCTGGATAACCTGCGGGGTGATTCTGGTTCTTTATCCTGGTCTGAATCTGAGCCAAACGCCAAAGCCGCCGAAGAATCTCAACCCAACGAGGAAATTCCTGATTGGCTTCAGCGTATTCGCCAGCGGAATCAAGAAGAACAGAGCCGGCCAGCTCCTTTTTCAAGCGCAGGCGAATCGGAAGAAGAAACGCCAGATTGGTTGAAAAACTTGACGGCCTCTTCATCCGCGGGATCGGAAGATACGGGTGAAGCCGATTGGCTGCAAAACTTGCGCGGTTCTCAACCCTCCAGCAGTCCCGAACACAACTCCGGGATCTTCGAAGAAGGCCTCCAGCCTTTGGATGCCGGTGATGGTGCAGAAAACCCACAGGAGACTCCTGATTGGCTTCGCAGTATAGCAAGCTGGAATGATGAACCAGCCGATCAAGAAGAGATCCAGCCCGTTGAAAATCCATTTGATGTACCTGCCGAACAAAAAGGTGACCAACCCATTGCCGAATTCCACACCTCCGGGGAGGAAAATGACGAGGAATGGCTCTCAAACCTGGCAGCACAGTCAGGCAGCGCACCCACACCTTTGGATGAAAATGCTGACTGGTTGGCCAGTTTTCAGGCCGGTACCACACCAGATGAGTCTGTGCCGCCGTTGCAACATACCGGAGTCACCGATTGGCTGAGCAGCTTGAGCGAAGAAAATGAGTCTGCGGCAGCATCTGAGCCCGAAATCGAAAACCCAATTTCTACACCGGAAGAGAAAGCACCGGCTGGTGCCTTCTCCTGGGAATCTGAGCCATCCTCCGATGAACCAATCATCGGTCAAGAATCGGAAAGCCCTTATACCATTCCAGAGGAAACCCCAACCAGCGGTTCTTTCTCTTGGGAGAGTGAGTCATCCTCCAAAGAACCGATTTCCGGTCAATCGGATGAAACCCCCGATTGGCTGCGCCAGTTTGACCTTCAGGATGTTCCCGGACAACAGCCCTTACAAGAATCGGCGCAATCCAGAGCATTTGAGTCCGATGACGCCGGTGAGAAGCTTCCCGATTGGATGGGCACGTATGCCTCTTTTGAATCTGAAGCCCCTGCCTCTGAAGAAGCGCAGAGTGAACCTGCAGCGGAAGCTGCTGAACCAATCTCAGAAGAGGGAATTCCTGACTGGCTAAAAAACTTCACGCCAAGCGAAACTCCGCCGCCGGCTGAAGAACCGGTTGTTCCCATTTCCGAAGAGCCCCAGGAGGAAAGCTTCTCCTGGCAATCTCTGGGCATACCCACTGACGAAACGAAACACGCCGCCGAAGAAGCAGTCGGAGCACCTCCTTTTGCCGGCGCCAATTTGCCCGAGTGGTTGGATCAATCTGGCATCGGCACGCCACGCCTTGATTTCAATCAGGATCTTATTCCACCTGCTGAGCCTTCTGGAGAGTTAGAACCCGTCACGCCATTTTCACAAACCGGCTTACCAGAATGGCTGGATGAAAGTGGCGTTTCGCTACCCGCGTCCGAATCTGAAGGCGTGGAATTGCCCGAAGAAATCAGCGACCAAAACCTGGAAGCAGCCGAGCTTCCCAGTTGGCTGCAATCGATGCGGCCTATCGAAATGGTTGCACCCAAAGCAGCCTCTGCAGACGATAAAAGGACAGAGAAAGCTGGTCCGCTGGCCGGTTTGGCCGGTGTGCTTCCCTCAGAGGATCTGGTTGGGCAGTACATTAAACCGCCACTCTATTCGGTCAAACTGCGCGTCAGCGAGAAACAGCGCGTGCATGCCTCTCTGATCGAAACTCTGATCAGCGAAGAAAGCCAACCACAGGCCATCCCACCCGAACGCAGCGAGGCTCCCCAGCGAGTGCTGCGCTTCCTCGTTGCAGCCATCCTCATCCTGGCCATTCTGCTGCCCAGATTTAACTTCCTCCCTGCGCTGCCCAGCGCAACCATCCTGCCGCAGGAACTCATCGCCTTTGAAGCAACCTTGGCAGATGAATCCCTTCTCCCGCGCGGTTCTGCTGTTCTGCTTGCCCTGGAATATGAACCTGGCTTGTCAGGCGAAATGCAAACCGCTTCCGAGGGTGTGATCCGTCAGCTTGCTGAAAAAGACATCCGCCTGACAATAATTTCCACCTCGCCCTCCGGTCCAATCCTGGCCGAAGCACTGCTTAAGAAAGCCGCATTTGACCCGGCGTTCAGGGTAAATTTGGGCTACCTGGCGGGCGGAAGCACCGGATTGCAGAGTTTTGGCTTGGCTCCCATGCAAGCGGCGCCAGCCACCCTGCAGGGGCAGTTTGCCCCCTGGAATAGTGGAGTGCTTGCTGGAATTTCCCGGCTGAGCGATTTTAGTGCCGCTATCGTCCTCACAGATGACCCAGATAAAGGCCGCAATTGGGTCGAACAGGTGCAACCCTCTTTAGGTGGGAAACCCCTTTTGATCGTTTCCAGCGCCCAGGCGGCACCGCTGTTGCTCCCCTATTACAACTCTGGACAGGTGCAGGGAATTATTTCGGGGATCACCGGCGCTGCAGGCTTTGAAACCCTGACGCAAAGCAGCGGCTCTGCCACATTATTACGCGACGCATACCAATACGGTATGATGTTGACTGCGCTCCTCATCCTGGTGGGCAGCCTGATTACCGGAATCATCACATCGATCACTCGCAGCAAAGCAGAAAAAGAGGTCTAAAGCATGTTAACCGCTGATCTCATCTGGACGATCGTAGGCTTTGTCCTCACTTTGCTCATTCTTAGCTATATCATCGGTGACAATCCGCTTTTCCGGATCGTTACGTATCTTTTCATCGGAATCGCTTCCGGCGCGGTGGCTGTGATCGCTATTTACCAGGTCATCTGGCCCAAGCTGATCCTGCCTATCCTGCGCGGCGATTATCTGACCCTGGTGCCGTTAGTGCTTGCGCTGCTGTTAATTACAAAATTGTTCCCGCGGTATTCCGCTGCAGGCAATTTTACAATGGCCTATCTGGTTGGTGCCGGTGCGGCTGTGGCAGTCGGCGGTGCGGTAATGGGAACCCTGATTTCCCAATCGCGCGCGCTGGTTACACCCTTCAACCTCTCTACGGCAGTTCAATCCGGCAACCCGGTGATGCAGATCCTTGAAGGAGCTTTCATCCTGATCGGCACCCTGGCAACATTGTTTTACTTCCAGTTCAGTGCAAAGGTGCAAGCCAATCACTCGATTAAACGGCCCAAATTCGTCGAAACAATGGGAAAATTGGGCCAGGGGTTCATTGCAATCACATTTGGCGCGCTTCTAGCCGGCGTGTTTGGCTCTGCCATCGCTGCAATGGTTGAGCGTCTGGCCTTCCTATTCACTGCGTTCCGGTTCTAAAAATGTCATGACAACTTCACTTGTTGACGCTGAATCAATTCTTGTGTTAGATATCGGCACGCTACATACGCGGGCCCTGTTTTTTGACGTTGTAGACGGTCAGTACCGTTTTCTTGCCGCAGCCTCAGCCGCCACTACGGCTGAAGCACCTTTCTATGACGTACGCGAAGGGGTGCACGCGGCTGTATTGCAACTTCAGGAAGTCACCGGACGCGTGTTCATGGACCTGGAAGCGCGGTTTATTGTCCCCACCCAGGCTAACGGTGACGGCGCCGACCGCCTGTTGGTTGTTTCGTCTGTGGGTCCAGAATTGCGCATCGTGACGCTTGGTTTGCTGGACGAAGTATCCGTTGAAAGCGCTAATCGACTGGCAACATCAATTTGTGGCCGGGTTGTGGAGAGCATTGGACTCAATGACCGCCGAAAACCGGAAGTGCAAATGGATGCCGTCCTTCGCGCTTCACCCGACCTGATTCTATTGGCTGGCGGCACCGAACGAGGCGCCACACGATCGATTGGCAAACTGGTTGAACTCATTTCTTTGGTCTGCCGGGTGACACCGGTCGAAAAGCGCCCGCAGATTTTGTTTGCGGGCAATCAGGTCTTGTCACGAAAAATCAAAGAAATTCTTGAAAAACAGGCGCCAACCCAAGTGGCCCCCAATATCCGCCCCTCGATCGATGTTGAAGACCTCAGTCCCGCTCAGCAGGTGCTGGGACAAATGGTCATGAAAATTCGAGAAAACCAGATCGGCGGCTTGCAAACGCTGGCAGCAACCACAAATCTGCCGCCAATTTCCACCTCGCAAGCCTTTGGTCGGATGATCCGTTTTTTAAGCCACGTATATGATCCCCAGAAAAGCGTATTGGGCGTGGATTTGGGATCAGCCTGGACAACTCTTGCTGTGGGACAAGGCGGCAAGCTAACGCTGGATGTGCTACCGCATGGCAGCGGACGCGGTCTTGGAAAGGCTTTGCAACATTCACGCATTGAGGAAATCGAATCCTGGTTAAGCGTGCATGTTCCCCAAGACGAATTGCGAGATTACCTGTACCAAAAGAGCATTTTTCCGCATACCATTCCAACGACCAACGAAGCCCTTGCCATCGAGCAGGCGATGGTGCGCCAGATTTTACGCTTGAGCACGATGCATTTGCAGGCACAACTGCCGGGCCTGAATCATTCTTATGAGCCAATTGTAATCAGCGGCGGTTTTTTCTCACAACTTCCATTGCCAGGACAAGCGATGCTTGCCGCGCTGGACGGCATCCAGCCGGTTGGTATTGGCATCATGTTGCGCGATACACACGGACTGCTTGCTGCAATGGGCGCTATTGCACCAATCAACTCCATCTTGCCGGTCCAGGTACTCGAATCCGCCTTCGAGAATCTGGGCACAGTGATCAGCCCGGTGAGTGATTCCCGCTACGGCACGCCGATCCTGAAGGTGCGCCTCGAAATTGAACAGGGCGAAGAGTTTAAACTTGAAGTGAAACAAGGCGCGCTGGTTCGTTTGCCCTTAAAAGCTGGACAGGCAGCGCGGATCCATCTTGAACCGCTCAACCGCACCGAAGTCGATCCACGCCGGAAGAACGGCGGCAGTTTCAAGATCATTGGCGGATTGTGCGGCGCAGTCATCGACGCGCGCGGACGCGAACTTCACCTTCCCGATGACGCACCGCGGCGCCGGGATATGCATAAGAAGTGGCTGGCCACCCTGACCAGTTGAGACGACATGGTATAAATGTTGCACCCTTGAGAAAAGAGCCATGATTGTACCTGTAACGCACATCTCCCCGCTTATCACCATCCGCCGCTCCCGACTTCTTCCAGAAAAGGGGCAGGTATTCGTGCGCGCCGGCCAAAAAGTAACCGCTACAGATGTCATTGGCGAGGTACTTTTGCCAGGCGACCATTTGATCGTCGACGTTCGGCGCGCATTGGGATTAACCCGCCCGGGTGAAGCCGAAAAACTAATCGACCGCCATACTGGAGAACGCCTGCAAAAGGGCGACATCATCGCTGAAACTTCGGGCATTCTGCCGCGTGTTGTTCGATCCTCAGCCGACTGCCAGATCGTGGCAATCGCCAACGGTCAAGTCGTGCTTGAAACAACCCCAGTAAAACATGCCATTAAAGCAGGCTTTAACGGCACGGTCACCGAGGTTATGCCCGAGCGCGGTGCTGTCATTGAAACTAACGGTGTGTTGGTACAAGGAGTGTGGGGAAATCAACAGGCTGATTACGGTTTGCTGTTGGTTTTGGCAAAAACGCCGGATGAAGAGCTAACCCGCGGACGTCTGGATGTTAGCATGCGCGGCGCGGTTGTTTTGGCGGGCCATGCCGCTCAGCCAGATGCCCTGCAGGCTGCAGCAGAACTGCCGCTTCGAGCGCTGATCCTGGCTTCGATGTCTGCTGACCTGATTCCTTTAGCAAGCTCTTTGTCTGTTCCCATTCTCCTCATCGAGGGCTTTGGGCGAATTCCAATGAACGACGCAGCCTATCAACTGATTGCCAGCAATGAAAAACGTGATGTGTGCGTCAACGCCTGTAGCTGGAATCCACTCACAGGCGATCGGCCTGAAATCATCATTCCCCTTCCCGCGGCTGGACTCGAAACGAGAGAAACTGCTGAATTGACTCCTGGTACCCGGGTGCGTATCCTAAATCTTCCTTATCAGGGACGCATTGGAACAATTGTTTATGTCCGACCCGGTATTGCTACGCTTCCGAATGGGCTGCATGCCCAGGTAGCCAATGTTCAACTGGAAAATGATGAGGTTGTTGTTATCCCTCTGCAAAACCTGGATGTGCTAGAATAGCACCAACCAGCTGATAACCTGATTGAGAGAGGTGCCCACCATGAGCTTGAATGATTTCGATGACTCCCAGTTTGAAGACTTTTCCGCTGAAGAAGAAACTGCTTCAACCAACCAGGAACCCCCCAAGAATGATGATGGCGGCAACCGCAATTTCAAAATAGCGGTTGGCATCATCGCCGGCATATTCGTGATCAGCCTGATCGGCCTGGCACTATACATCTTCCTTGGCCAGCCGCGCCAGACTCAAGCGCTGCGTGCAACCGCCGCAGTGATTAACGCGAATAACACGGCGACAGCCATGAGTGCAACTCAGTCAGCCGGCCTGAATATACAACGCCTCACGCAGACAGCTGGCGCTCCAACCAATACGGCAATTCCTGCCACCAACACACCCGTTGTAGCCGTTGCCAGCGCCACTCCAGATTTGACCGCCACAAGCATCGCGGCCGGGCTGTCTGACCCCGCTGCCCGGACGGCTACTGTGGCAGCGTTCCAGACGCAGGTCGCAGCCAGCACACAAATCACAGGAACCGTCACAGCTTTGCCGCAAACCGGTTTTGCGGAGGATGTGGGCCTTCCGGGTTTGCTTGGCGCAGCGGCAATCCTGCTGCTGGTGATTTTCCTGGCCCGCCGGCTGCGGTTGTCGCACTCGTAAAGCCGCTGAATCTCACAAGCTCGAGGGGGCGTCCTTACCGCTGCACCTCTCTCTTTTCACCGCTCGATTCACCACCCCGCCTGGTTGCGGGGTGGTTTGATTAATCAAAAAGGTCGCCTGAAAATTCAGGCGACCTGTCTGCAGCATCAAAATACACAGGCTTAAACGACGCTGGCCGCGATTTCTTCACCATAAGCAAGCAGCGCACGAACCATTGCAGGGCTGCGGCCTTCCGCGTAAACGCGCAACACCGGCTCGGTTCCTGAAGGGCGCACCAACAGCCATGAATCATCGGCAAGGATGTACTTTACACCGTCAATGGTGCTAATTTCTGCAATTCCCTCACCGCCAATTTCCTTGGGCGCCTGGTTAACCAAAAACGCAATCATTTGATCCTTGGCAACCGGCCGTTTCAAACGCAGATCCTTGCGCTCATAAAATGCCGGTCCAACATCTTCCAGTAAATCATTGACCAGATCACCCAGAGGCTTACCATAGGCAGCCACCATTTCTACAACCAGCAAGCCCATCAGCACGCCGTCGCCTTCCGGGATGTGACCTTTGAATGAAATGCCGCCCGATTCCTCACCGCCAATCAGCACATCTTCCTTCATCATCCAGTCAGCGATGTGATTGAAGCCGACCGGTGTTTCATGCAGGGTCAGACCGTAGCGCGCCGCCAGGCGGTCAATCATGCGCGTTGTCGATACAGTGCGAACAACAGAACCGGTCAGCCCGCGCTTTTCCACCAGGTAACGCAGCGCCAGGGCCATGATTTTATGTGGATCAACAAAGTTGCCGCGCTCATCCATCGCGCCGGTGCGGTCAGCGTCGCCGTCCGTGGCGATGCCAAAATGCCCTGCGCCGGTGCTGATAGCTCCGGCAAGCGTGCCAAGGTAGCGGGCGATCGGCTCAGGGTGAACGCCACCAAAGCCAGGGTTCATTTCGCCGCGCACTTCAGCCACCTCGCAACCGGTGCCCTGCAGAATGCCGCGGATGACGCCGCGCCCGGAACCGTACATTGAATCAACGACGATGCGTTGCGGGTTTTCAGCAATGACATCGAAATCAATCAACTTGCGCAGGTGATCATAATAAGCAGGAATCGGATTAAACCGTTGAATTTGCCCGGTGCTTTTCGCCAGTTCATAATCCATCAGGTTGGGGCCGCGCGCTTGAGCTTCGTTGTCGTTCAAATAGACTTCCACACGCCGGCATTGTTCCGGAGAGGCGGACCCACCAAACGCAGATTTCAATTTGACGCCGTTGTAGCGCGGTGCATTGTGAGATGCGGTAATCATCACACCACCGATGGCACCCAGGTTCTTCACTGCAAATGAAAGGGTGGGTGTGGGAACATCTGCCTGCGAAATGAACACCTTAAAGTCGTTTGCTGCCAGCACACGCGCCACCTCGGTGGCATATCGGTCGGATAAGAAGCGTGTGTCAAACCCAACCACCATTTTCTTGGGATCAACCGGACTATCCGGCGCGGTGCCGTTTAACCAGGAACCAGAAGCGATTGAATCAGCGATCGCCTGGGTTACCTGGCGGAGGTTGGTGAACGTGAACGTGTCTGAAATTACGGCGCGCCAGCCGTCGGTGCCAAAATGAATTGTCATATTGGTTACCTGAATCCTTATTTGGAATATGTACGCATTATAAACGCGATTACCAACCCGGTGCAGGTGTGGCAGTGATCAAGAGCGACTGATTGATCCAGCCAATGATACTGGCATTCACACGCACATGCACCCAGGTAACGGCCCCATCCTGAACGACCTCGGGCAGCACTTCGACGAGGCTGTTATTCAGCAGGCTGGTAACAATCTTGGAAGTTCCGTCCGGCTCCAGGCGAACAACCACGCCATTCGATTGAGGTGCATAAACTTTTGCCCAGAGTGGCGTGGGCACGGGGGTCAAAGTGACCGTTGGCGTCATAGAAGGCACCAGAGAGTGCGTTGGAGTCAACGTCGCAGTCGGCGGTAAGGGAGTTTCCGTCAACAAAGGAGCGGCGGTTGCAGTTAGCGTGGCAGTTGATAATGGTGAAGCGATCGGTGGCGCAGCGGCAGGCAGCGAGGTAAAACTGGGTACCGCCCCCAAAATCGCCAATCCGGCCAATACGCACACCAAAACCAAACCAGCCGTGGCCATGTAGCCAAAAGTATTCAACGGGCGCAATCGGAATGCGCCCAGCACAATAGCGCTCACCAGTACTGCAAAAGCCAGGTGAACACCAAACAAAATCACGCCGTCCGGCCACAAGCCAGGCGCACCGCTGACCAAACCAAAGCCAGCCACGCCTGCCGGCAAATACAGCCCATACGCCAGGGCGATATTGCTCACCAGCGGTTTTGTCTCGGGAGATCGAGCCAACATAAAAGTCGTCAATCCAGCGCCAATGATCAATAAAACAATATCCGGCCAGGTGAATGCCGCATGCAGCGCAGCCTGAGAGGTACCGGCCATCGGGAGGAACTGTGTAAGAAGTCCACCCAGAGCGCCCATGCCAAAAAGCATGAGCCCGCCCAACACCATAACAGCCAGCGATTGGAAGAAAAAGCGCGGTGATCCCAGCAACATGCCAAAGGATAGCCCCATGACTGGTGCCAGGAAAGGCGCCAACAAGACAGACAACAGGTAAAGTGCCGGCGCATCAGTTAAAAGCGCGGCCACCAAAATCACGCCGGAAAGCAGCGAAAAGAGAAAGTAATCTGCCGAGGGGGTCACGCGGTGCGCGACCTCGGCGAGAAACTCGGCACGCTCGTCCTGTGTGCTGCCCGAAAAGTTCAGGCGGCGCGAGCGCCTTCGGCGTGCAGGCGGCAGAGACTCGGGATCTTCAGGCAGGATTGGTTCAATCGAGGGCAAGTTCATATTCGCATCGTTGCCACAATTCGCATGGGTTTTTCAAGCAATTCGAGCGCGCAATAAATATCCGGAACCACAAGATCAGCAGCCAACAGCGTTTTCACGGCCAGGCCTTCTCGAGAGAGGACGGCGATGCCCAGACCGGCTGTTTCCAACATTTCGGCATCATTCGCCCCCTGTCCAACAGCCACCACCTCATCTGCACCTAATTGGCGCACGAATTCAGCTTTTTGGTGCGCCTCATCCCCGGGGTGAATATGATGTGATTCAATTCCCAGGAGGTGGTCGATTTCAGCCTGCCTGCCGTGCGTGTGGGCGGTGATCAGGTGCAAATCCAGGCGGTCACGGAGGGCTGTAAGTGGGCGAAACAAGCCATCCATCAGATGCCCATCCAATGCCAGCGTACCATTGACATCGCACACCAGATGATTAAGACGCAGCGTGCGCCAGCCCGGAATGTTCAATTCAATCATGGCGTAATTATAATACATACGGTATCATCGGGTCTCAGAGGAGCCTGCCATATCCATGTTGCATCTTTTACGCCAATCTGCTCAAATTGCGCGCTGGTTTTTTATCGTCGCACTTTTTTTATTACTGACCGCCTGTGGTACCGCCACTCCCACAATGACGGATGCGCCGACCTCCACGATCGCTGAAGCCACTAATCCACCCACCCTCACACCGGAGCCTACTCTTCCGCCGGCGTCCGTCATCCTGGTAAGCGATGCTGGTGCATCTGCATCCGATTTACTGAACATTGAAACTCGATTGACGGCGCTTGCCGCGCAACAAAATATGACCTTAATCAAAAACGAAGCTCTCAGCGCATCGGATATTACTGAGCAGGTCAAGATTGTGGTCTGGGTTGGATTGGCAAATGGAATTACCGAACTCGCTGCCGGTGCTCCGCAAGTTCAATTTGTTGCTATCACTTCCGCAGAGATTGAGCCGAGCAGCAATTTGAGCATCATCCGCGTGCAGCCCGAAAACGCCGTGTTCATCGCCGGATACCTCTCCACTCTGATTGCGCCGGATTGGCGCGGAGCAGCATTGCTGCCATCGGATGGTCCGCTTGGCGACCAGGCGCAAGTTGTGTTCACCAACGGCGGGCGGTTTTTCTGCGGGCGGTGCGCACCCGCCTATGCACCGGTCGTATTGTTCCCAGTCAGCGCCGCCTTGCCGGCTGGCAGCCCCGCATCGGCCTGGCAAACCGCCTTCGATGAATTAAACAAAAATATCATTGAGGTCGTCTATGTGAGCGATGCCGCGGCCAGCCCGGAACTTTTTTCAACTCTGACCGATATGGGCCTTACCCTGTTGGGCAGCCAACCGCCGTCGCCCGAGTGGAGCGAAAACTGGGCCGCGACCGTCAGCGTGGATGGGAGCCCTTTGCTGGACGCACTCTGGCCGGATCTGGTGGCTGGAAAGGGCGGACAATTGCTCACTGCACCGGTCGTTTTAAGCAATATTAATCCCGAAAAACTCACTCCCGGCCGGCAGGCGTTGGCCGAGCAGATGATCGCAGATTTGCAGGCCGGCCTGATTGAGCCCTTCAGCGTTCCCGCGGAATAATTCACGATTCGTTATCGCGGGGTGTTCCCATGAACTCTCCGGTGGTTGCCTGCCCGGGCGCGCTGATGCCTTCACGGCTCAGCACTTTCCAAACAGTTCGCGCAAGGATCTTGAGATCCAGGCCGAGTGTCCAATGATCCACATACCACACGTCCAGTCTGAATTTCTCTTCCCAGGTGAGTGCATTGCGGCCGTTGATTTGAGCCCATCCTGTAATGCCCGGCAGCACCTCGTGGCGGCGGGCCTGCTCAGGTGAATAGCGGTCAAGGTATTGCACCAAGAGTGGGCGCGGACCGACCAGACTCATCTCGCCCCTCAAAACATTCCATAATTCTGGCAGTTCATCCAGGCTGGCAGCCCGCATAATGCGGCCAAAACGCGTCAGACGTGCCTCATCTGGCAGCGGTAGGCCTGTAGGATCCAGAGCATCACGCATGCTGCGGAACTTGTAAAGCGTGAACACCCGGCCGTTCAAACCGGGCCGCTGTTGTCGAAACAGCACCGGCTTACCCAGATTAATCCGGACGAGAAGGGCAAGCACGCCTATGACCGGTGACAGCAAGACCAGCGCAGGAACCGTCACAAGCAGATCAAACACCCGCTTAATTGGATGAACGCCAGGCGGAAAAAATTGAACAGTCACAGCGTCATTGTACCAAAACGTGGCGGCATGGATTATAATTTTAAAGACATTCCCCGGTTTCAGCGCTGCAACAGAACCTGGCGAGAAAGAAGCACATAATCCACCCGGAGGTTGCCTCCATGTTGTTGAAGATCAACGTGCAATATTGCATGGTTTGAAAATACATGCCGCGGGCGGCCAGTCTGGCAGCCGAATTGCTCAACAACTTTGAACCGGAGATTGATTCTGTCACGTTAGTCCCATCAGATGGCGGCCGTTTCGAAGTCACCGTCAATGATCGGTTGATTTTTTCCAAACTGCAATCCCACCGCCACGCCGAACCAGGCGAAATCACCCGCCTGATCCGGCAATTTCTACAGGAAGGGTATCGATGAGTCTCAAACCTGGTCGTGTCTTCTCCGGCGCCCGCCCGACGGGGCGCCAGCACCTGGGCAATTACCTGGGCGCTATTAAGAACTATGTTGCGCTTCAGGAAGAATACGAAGCCATTTACTGCATCGTAGACCTGCACGCGCTGACCACGCTTGAATCAACGCTGGACCTGCGCCAAAACTGCTTTGAAATGGCGCTGGATTGGCTGGCCGCCGGCATGGACCCGCAAAAATCAATCATCTTCATCCAATCGCATGTACCTCAGGTCACTGAACTGCATACCATTCTCTCGATGGTAACCCCCCTCGGCAAGCTGACCGACCTGCCCACCTTCAAAGAGAAAGCGCGCCAGCAGCCGCACAACGTCAATTACGGCCTGGTAGGTTACCCGGTGCTCATGACCGCCGATATTGCCCTGTACCGCGCGAACCTGGTGCCAGTGGGTGTTGATCAAGCACCGCACATCGAATTCGCGCGCGAAACGGTGCGTTCTTTCAACTACCGTTTCAATACCAATGCGCTGGTCGAACCGCAGATGAAGGTGACCACCGTGCCCAAGGTGTTGGGCATCGACGGCCAGCAAAAAATGAGCAAGAGCCTGGATAACCACATCGAGCTGGCCGCCACGCCCGAGGAAACGCAAAAACGCGTGATGAGCATGGTCACCGACCCGGCCCGCCTCCGCCGCACCGATCCTGGCAACCCGGATGTCTGCAACGTATTCACAATGCACAAGGTGTTTTCCAGCCCGGAAGAGGTAGCAATGATCAACGTGGAATGCCGCCGGGCAGGCATCGGCTGCGTGGATTGCAAGAAATTGCTGGCCAAGAATATGAACGCCAGCCTGCAACCCTTCCGCGACCGCCGTGCAGAATTTGAAGCCAAACCCGACCAGGTCTGGGAGGTGCTGCATGACGGCGCCCGCCGCGCGGCTGTGCTGGCCGAAGAGACCATGCAGGCTGTGCGCGCTGCGGTTGGTATGGCTGAAAAGGAATAAAACGTGCGCGCAGTTGTTCAGCGCGTGACGCGCGGGAAAGTCAGCGTGGATAGACGCACTGTAGCCGAGATCGGCAGCGGGCTGGTGATCCTGCTGGGGATCGGTCCGGGCGACGATGAAGACAAGGCCCGCGCGCTGGCCCGAAAAATCGCCATGCTGCGCATCTTCGGCGATGACGAGGGCAAGATGAACCGCTCGTGCATTGACATCGGCGGGCAAGCCATTGTGGTTTCACAATTCACGCTGTATGCGGATACACGCAAAGGCAACCGACCGTCGTTCATTGAAGCTGCACCGCCAGAAATTGCCCGCCCGCTCTGCGACCGCTTTGCTCAATTGCTCACCGAGGCGGGCGTGCCTTCGCAACAGGGTGAATTTGGCGCGCACATGCAGGTGGAAATTGACAACGACGGTCCGGTGACCATTCTCTTTGAAACCTGATTTCTTCTGAAAACCATCGCGGCAACCTAACGGCTGCCGCGTTTTTTTTATTCCTCCCACCCGCGCCAGAGCACGCCGTCCAGCGCCACCGCCCAGGCACCAGCCTGGAGCAAGGCTTCGCCTTGCTCGCGGGTGTAAACGCCCGCCGAGGCGATCAACGGCAGCCGCGCCCGGCGCGCCAAGCGCACGGCGGCCAGCACCTGCGGGAACAAACCCGGGCCAACCAGGTGCCCGCCGATGATCTCTCCGCCGGCATTGGGCAGCGCCCCCCTCGGGGCGGCCAGGCTGAGCGCGGCCACACCCAAATTCGCCAGCCGGCCGATCCACCCATCCCCGGCAGCCGTTAGCGGCACTTCCACCACCAGCGGGCGCTCACTGCCGGCCGCGGCCACCAGGCTCAATGCCTGCTCGCCGTAGGTGCGCGGCGGAACGCCCAGAACAATGGCCGTCACGCCCTCCAGACTTTCCAGTTCCTGAACCATTTGCAATACATCTTCGGGTGAATCCGCCAGGAGGTGCACCCACACCGGCAGCATCGAACGTGCCCAGCGGCTCGCGTAGCGTTTGATCACCTCCCCCAGACCAGGATTGACCACGCCGGTATGCAGCAAAAAGCCGCCGGGATATTCAATCAGAGTTCGGTCCTCGGCCGGTGCCCGAGTCCGCAGGCTGATGGGGTTGGTCACAAAGGCGCCCTGCGGTATGGGTACCGGCCAATCACCCCCCGGCGCAAAACCCAGGCTGCCGGCGGCATTGATCCACGGCGATCCCAAGGTCAATTCTTCACGCGCAGCAAAAGCCATCCTTCACCTTTCCAATTCCGCCAGGTCGTAGACTGGCCCATCCTTGCAGGCCAGCGACCAGCCGCTGCGCGTCCGAACCGCGCACACACCGCACTCACCCAGGCCGCCGCATGCAACCGGCACACGCACCAGTGCCTGGCCAAAAAACGGCAGCTTTTGTCCTTCACGCAATCCGGCCGCGCTTTGCCAGCGCGCCAGCCAGCCTTGCGCCAGGTCCAATGCCAGGTAATCAGCCCAATCCAGTGCATCCGGCAATTGCTCTGGAGGAATGATTTCAACCGCCGAGGGCAATCCATCCGGGATAGCTGATGAAAACAATGCGACCGCAGCATCCTGTGCCAGCGCCAGGTAAGCCAGCGGCAGCAGCCGCTCTGGGCCGCAGCCCAGCGGGGCCAACGCCACCCGCCGCGCGCCCGGCGGCAGCCGAAAGCCGCTGCCCAAGGGACCGCGTATCTGCAACTGCATTCCAGCAGCCCAACTGGAAGGCAGCGGCGGGGCCACTCGCATCAATTCGCCAGACGGCCCGGCCGGAAAAAGCGCCACGGCCAGGGCTTCGGATTGGCCCAACGCGAACCCAAACAGATATTGGCCCGGCTGCGGCCTAATATTGGCTGGCAAAGCCAGCGTACCTTCCAAACCATCAATTCCAAGGCGCAACTCAACCAGTTCGCAAGCAATTTTCGGCATGCAGAGATTGTAGCCTGAAACAAAAATGCACACAATTCGTAAATATAGTGAAATTGATGAACCTTTTAGACTCCTGGGCATAGAAAACCGTTGATGTATCATTCTTTCTGTAAATTCTAGGACCTTAACAAAAGAGGTGAGTCAGAAGTATCCTTAAAGGCGACCAACCAAATAAGGAGAACCCAATGACTCACCAAAATGATTATAACCTTTCTG
>Ga0208695_1000348_pt1 | contig 53706 bp, 39 predicted proteins | sample AD_UKC111_MetaG_FD_184449 | JGI IMG/M metagenome (GOLD analysis project Ga0208695, IMG submission 184449) | Active sludge microbial communities of municipal wastewater-treating anaerobic digesters from Hong Kong - AD_UKC111_MetaG (SPAdes)... | ecosystem: Engineered > Bioreactor > Anaerobic >... | reverse complement strand
CTGAATTGAGCTGCTCGAATCAAAAACAGGGATATAATGGTTTTATGGCAAAGAAACGGATTTTGATTGTTGAAGACTCAATGGAGTTGGGGCGCTTGTTGGTGATGACCTTTACGGGTCTTGACCCTGACTTGATGGTAACGCATATGCGTTCAGCAGAAGAAGCCATTTTGGAGACGGGCAAACACGCCTTTGACCTGGTGATTTCGGACGTGCGGCTGCCCGGCATGACTGGTTTTGAGATGGCGCGCAAACTGCGCAAGCGTTATCCCGATTTGCCATTGATCATGATGAGCGGGATGCAAGATGAGCGCAATCGCAAACAGGCCCAAGAACTGGGGGCGGAGGCGTTTCTTGCCAAGCCATTGGATATGCCCTTGTTGGTTGAATTGGTGCAGAAGGTGTTGGGAATGGGGGTCGCTTCGGTAGAACCCGAAGTTGCACAACCAACCTCAGCGGAGCAACCTGAGCCATCCACGCAACCATTGCTCACGGCTGAACCTTTGCCCGCTGTGCCTGAAAAGAAGCCCCTGCCGCCGCAGTTGATGCAAACACTGGAAAAATTGCAGATCGAGGCGGGTGCCCTGGCCGTGGCTTTGTTGGATTCGGAGGGCATTGTCGCCGCCGGTGTGGGCGAATTCCCGATGCTTAACTTTGAGCAGAATTGGGCCAGCACCATTTTGGCGGCGGTGAATGGCAGTGGGCAAATTTCGGCGCTGATGGGCGTCTCGCGGCAGGAATTGATTGCTTTGCAGGGGGTAGCCTATGATGTGCTCATTCTGCCGGTGGCGCAATTTGTGTTGGTATTGATGTTGCCCTCCGGACGCAGCATTTTGCGCCTGGCGGTTGCGGTGGAAGAGGCGCGCTTTGTGCGTCAGGAATTGGTGCTGATGCTCGGCGGAGCTGACGCGGTGACGGATGAGACCGGTCTGTTGGATGCTTTGGCAGCTTTTGGCAGCGACGGTGCAGCACAAGCGCCCGCTGCTCCTGCGCTGCCACCGGAAGACCCGGCGGCAGCTGAGGCCCTGGCGGCTTTGCTTGCCGCGGGCACTGCGCCGGTGAAAGATGCCGACCCCGATTCGTTTTGGGAAGATGCGGTGCAATCCAAAAAGGGCATGGTCACCAATGCGGATGTGTTGACTTACGAACAGGCCGTGCAGTTGGGTTTGGCACCGGCTGCTGATGATGAGCAAGGCTAATGCTCAGTGTCTTGGCGGACAAGAAAATCAATTGGCTTACATTTGGGCCATTTGGTTGCCAATCTGCCTGATTTGTGTTAAAATCGGCCATGCAATTTGGGGCATGGTGCAACGGCAGCACACCAGACTTTGGATCTGTGGATCTTGGTTCGAATCCAGGTGCCCCAGCTACGCACGACGTGTTATGAAATTCCATTTTTTAGCCGAGGCATCAAGCGTTGAGAAGAAAGCCCCCCTGTTTTCTTCTGAATGGCTTGATGCCTTGAGTTTTTATTCTTAAGGAGTTTTGAATGGATGTAAGAGCAATCCTTTTGGCCGCCGGGCACGGCACCCGCATGAAATCGGCTTTGCCCAAGATGTTGCATTTGTTGGCTGGCAAACCCCTGGTGATGCACGCCTTGGAAGCCGTGCAGCCGGTTAGCACGCAGCGCCCGGTTGTGGTGGTGGGGCATGGCGAGGAAGCGGTGCGCCGCGCGGTGGGGGATGTGGCCGAGTTTGCGGTGCAGGAACAACAACTTGGCACAGGGCACGCCGTGTTGGCAGCGGAAGGATTGGTGCGTGGTCGGGCTGAGGCGGTTTTGGTGACTTATGCCGATATGCCGTTGTTGAAGCCGGAAACGATTGCCCGGCTTGTGGCGGCGCAGCAAAACAGCGACGCGGTGATGACGATGCTGACGGTGGAACTGCCTGACCCGCATGGGTTTGGTCGGGTGGTGCGCGCCGAAGATGGGCGTGTGCTTGCCATCGTTGAGGATGCGGTGGCAACCCCGCAGCAGCGCGCCATTCGTGAGCTGAATGCCAGTGTGTATTGTTTTCGCGAGGATTGGCTTTGGTCTGCACTGCACCGCATTCAGGTTTCGCCTAAGGGGGAATATTATTTGACCGATGTGGTTGAAATTGCCGTGCGCGATGGCTTAAAAGTGCAGGCGATTCGCACCGATGACCCAACCGAGGCAATTGGCATCAACAATCGCGTCCATCTGGCCGAGGCGGAAGCCGTCTTGCGGCAGCGCATCAACCAACGTTGGATGCTGGCCGGGGTGACGCTGATAGACCCGGGTAGTACCTACATCGGCCCCGAGGTGCAAATTGGCAATGACACGGTCATTTACCCCAACACCTATCTGCGCGGTCGTACGGTGATCGGCAGCAATTGCGAAATTGGCCCTAACACCATCCTGGAAGATGTGACGGTGGGCAATGATTGTCGCTTGTTGGCTTCTGTGGCTGAGTCGGCCATTGTTGAAGATGGTGTTTCGATGGGCCCGTTTTGTCATTTGCGCAAGGGGGCGCATTTGGGCCGCGGCGTGCACATGGGCAATTTTGGCGAAGTCAAAGATTCATACCTTGCACCTGGGGTCAAGATGGGGCACTTCTCTTACATCGGCAACGCCACAATCGGCGAAAACGTCAACATCGGTGCAGGGACGATTACCTGCAATTATGATGGCCAACACAAACATGCTACGACGGTGGGGGCCGATGTATTCATTGGCAGTGATACGATGTTGGTGGCGCCGGTGACGCTCGGCGATGGGGCGCGCACAGGGGCGGGTGCGGTGGTGACGCATGATGTGCCGCCTGGCGAGGTGGTGGTCGGTGTTCCGGCCCGTCCATTAAAGCGCAGGAAAGAGGGCAGTGAGTAATCTCTGGCTTTGGGCTGTGTTGGCCCTGGTGATTGGGCTGGATTTGTTGTTCACCGCGCTGCGCTCTGGGCTGGTGAACGCAAAAGTGATGCAGTTGATGGATCTGCGCCTGATGAGCCCGCGCGCAGTGGATCGAACGCTGCACTTGCTGGAGCGTCCGCATTTGCGCGTGACCTTGCGTTTGTTGCTGGCGGGGGTGCATTTGCTGTTGGGGGCGTTGGTGGGGCTGACAGGGTGGCTGGTGAATGGAAGCGGCTGGCAACCCTGGCTGGTGGGCCTGGTTTTGTTGCTGGGCGGTTTTGGGCTGATGTTGTGTGAATTTACCGTGGAGCGCTGGGTGTTGCGCGCTCCGGAGCAGGTGGCGCTGCGCCTGACAGGCCTGGCCATGGTGCTGGATGGCCTGCTGCGTCCCCTGACTTCGATTTTCATGGCGGTGTTGGGCGCTTCGCTGTCGCTGGAGCGCGACATGGGCAACGTGACCGAAGATGAGCTGAAGAATTGGGTCGAACAAGAGACGCCGCAGGGCGGGCTGGAAAAAGAAGAGCGGCAGATGATTTACTCGATTTTCCAGTTTGGCGATACGTTGTGCCGCGAAATTATGGTGCCGCGCATGGATGTGGTGGCTTTGGACGTGCAAATGTCGTTAGAAGAGGCGGCACAAATCGTCATTCAGTCGGGGCATTCGCGCTTGCCGGTGTATGAAGATGAAATTGATAACGTCATTGGCTTGCTGTATGCCAAAGATTTGCTGAAGACGCGCTGGGGGGGCGAGGCGACGCCATCCTTACGCTCGTTGCTGCGCCCGGCTTTCTTTGTGCCAGAATCCAAAAAGGTGGATGACCTGTTGCGCGAGATGCAGGCACGGCGTTTTCACATGGTGGTGGTCGTGGATGAATATGGCGGCATGGCTGGGTTGGTGACAATGGAAGACATTGTTGAAGAAATCGTTGGCGAAATTCGCGATGAGTATGATCAGAGCGAAGAATTGCTCTTGCAGCAGGTCGGTGACGAGGAATTTTTGTTGCATGGCCGTCTGGATATTGAGGATGTGAACGCGGCTTTGGGGGTACATTTGACGCGCGACCTGTCGGATACGTTGGGCGGCTATATCTACAGTCAGTTGGGGCGTGTGCCGGTGGAAGGCGAGCAATTGACCCTTGAAGATTGGCTGCTGACGATGGAAGTTGTGACCGAGCGCCGCATTCGGCGCGTGCGCGCTGTGCGCAAATCACACAATGAGGAAACAGAACAAGGAGAGAGCCATGCAGTTGACGGATGAGATGCGTCACGAGTTGGTGCAAACCGCTTTGGAGGCCCGCCGCTGGGCCTATGCGCCCTATTCGCATTATGCGGTTGGGGCAGCGTTGTTAACCCATTCAGGCAAGGTGTATGACGGCGTGAACATTGAGAATGCCGCCTACCCGGATGGAATTTGTGCTGAGCGCGTGGCCGTGTTCAAGGCAGTTTCGGAAGGGGAGCGCGAATTTGTTGCGGTGGCTGTGGTGACAGCCAATGGCGGTTCGCCCTGTGGTTCGTGCCGGCAGGTGTTGGCCGAGTTTGGCCTGGAAACGATTGTGCTGCTTGCCAATGGCGATGGTCAATTGCTGCTGGAAACAAGCGTGGCGCAGCTGTTGCCAGGCGCTTTTACGCCGCAGCACCTGCATTCAGAGCCGGGGTAGGCTGCGATGCCTGAGTTGCCGCGCAGTTTGCGGGTGGAGGCGGTTGTTTTGCGACACAGCGATTGGGGGGAGGCGGATCGCTTGCTGACCGTGTACACGCGCGAGGTGGGCAAGCTGCGTGTGCTGGCAAAAGGGGCGCGGCGGATGCGTTCGCGCAAGGCGGGGCATTTGCAGCCGTTTACCCGTTCGACGCTTTTGCTCAGCCGTGGGCGCGAGATTTGGATTGTCACTCAGGCCGAAACGGTGGATGCCTATTTGCCGATTGGCGCTGATTTGCTGCGCACCGGCTATGCTGCCTATGTCATTGAATTGCTTGACCGGTTTACCTATGAAGAGGGCGAAAACCGTTTGTTGTATCGTCTGTTGGTTGAAACGCTCAGCCGTGTGGCGCATCAGCCGGATCCATTGGTGGCCGTGCGCTATTATGATTTGCAACTGCTCGATTTGCTGGGCTTTCGTCCGGAATTATCACAATGTGTGCAGTGTGGGGCGCTGATTCAGCCGCAAGATCAGTTCTTCTCTGCGGCCCAGGGCGGGGTGCTTTGTCCTGGGTGTGGCGTTCAGGCGGGGGCCTTGCCGGTTTCGTTGCCGACGCTTAAATATTTGCGCCATTTGCAGCGCAGCACCTGGGCGGTGGTGGAAAAAGCCGGGCTGCCCGAAGGGGTGCGCGCCGAGATGGAAGCATTATTAGGGCGCTATCTATCTTATTTGCTGGAGCGCGGGCTGAACACGCCGCGCTTTTTGCGCGAAGTGCGCCATGTGTATCAGGCGGATGGGGTAGATGATCCTCAGGGGTGACAGCTGCCCTGACCGCTATCCAAAATTTGCCCATTGATATCCACAAACGCCCATTCGTAGCGCCCCTGATAGAGCGTAAGGCGCAGCACGCCATAGTGATCGTCCAGCGCCAATTCGCTGTTGATGGCACGTTCTGATGGCAGGGAGCGCAAAAAAGCACCGCCGGTGCCAACAATGAATTGACGAATGCCGCGTTCTTCATCGCGCTGTGCAAAGGCATCTTGTGGGGCAAAGCGTTCATAGTGATGATCGTGACCATTCAAGACGATTTCAACCCCGCCAATGTGTAGCAGTTGCCATAGCGGTTGAATTTCTGGGTTGTTACCGTGCACGCCGGAAGAAAAGAACGGGTGGTGCCAATAGGCCAGGCTGCATTGATTGGGATGGGTGGCGAGGTCGTTCATCAGCCAGTCATATTGTGGGCTGCCGGGGCCACAGCTGTTGTCATATAGACAGATGCTGTTCAGGGATAAAATGTGCCAGCTGCCAAGGTCATAACTATAGTAGCCCTGACCGGCAGGGCCAGCCTGTTCCCCAAAATAGGTGTAATAATCCATGCCGCCTTTCAGGTCATGGTTGCCGGGGGCGGGGCGCATGCGCTCTTTGAAGCGCCCCCAGTTGGGGCCAAAGCAGGTTTCGTACTGTTCCAGCGTGCCATCTTCGTTGGAATTGTCGCCCGTGGTGAAAATTGTGCCGGGGATGGACTCGAGCAGGGCGGCGGTTTGATCATCGAACGATAAGCCGCAGATGGCAATATCACCGGCGCCGACGAGTGTCTCGCCGATTTCGACTGTGGGGCTGGGTAAGGGAGTTTCGGTGGCGGTGGGGCTGGGCTGAGGCGTTTCGGTAGCGGTGGGGCTCGGCAGGGGTGTTGGTGTGACTGTGGGGCTGGGCAGGGGTGTTGGCGTGGTGCTGGGGAGGGTGGGGGGCAGGGTGTTGAGCGGTGGCAGTGGGTTGGCCTTGGGCAGGCTACGTTGGCAGGCCAGGGATACCAAAACCAACACAAACAGGCCAGGCAAGAGTTGTATTCGTTTCAAAGGAGTCTCCACAGATGGCTTTGGGGGTCGCCTGGATGGGCGAATGGGGTTTAGCGGCGTGCCCGCAACCCAATCAGGATTAGTAGCAATCCAAGCCCGGCAATGCTGGCAATGACGGTGCCAAACGGGAAGCTGGCAGCAGGGCGCGCTGGGGCGGGCAGCGGGGTGGGGCTGGGCAGAAACAGGGTGGCTGTGGCGGTGGGGCGCGGCGTGGGGGGCAACGGGCTTGCCGTGGGGGTTGGCAATTCGTCTGCTTGGGTGGGGGCGGCGGTCGGCGTATCCCATGGCACAATGGGCGTGGGCAGTAAGAGCTTTTGCCCGCTATAAATGACCGGGTTTTCGAGTGAAATATTGTTCAGCCGGGCAATATCGGCGATGTGGGTGTCATATGCCAGGGCGATGCTCCACAGGGACTGACCTGAGCGAACAGTGTGCATCCAGGCTTCGCCGGCGGCGGGCGGGGTGCTGGTTTGAACGGGGTAAATGATTTGCGAGACCCACAAGGTGGCCATGGCGTTGGGGTCTTGTGTGGCTGCAGGGGCGGTGGGAGCGACGTAGTCGCCATCTACGGTGTAGGCGGCGTGCAAGATGTAGTAGACGGAGCCGTTGTATTCAGCGATGCCAGCGCCAACGTGACGATAGTTGGGGTTGACCGCCGGGATCATGTGGGCATCATCCGACCACACTTGCAGCAAAAAGTCGAACGACATGGGGCCAATGGCAAAGTTTTCGGTGGCCCAGGCGGGTTGACCGTTGCCATAACCGGCGGCCATCACCCGCCCGCGCACATTGCCGATGTGGTCGGTCATGTGATACAGCGCCATCAGGTCTGCTGTTTCTTGAGCGGTTTGCATCAGAATGGGGTCTACAATCAGTGGGCGCAGACCGCGGGCGGTGCGCATGGCGTTGTAGGCATTGATGATCCGTTCGGGGGTAATGTCATCTTGGGCATGGGCTTGTAGCTGTGGTGTGGTCAGGAATGTCAACGCTAACAAACAAAACAGGCAAAGCAAGCGTTTCATACGGATATTATAACTTTAAATGATACAGGATGAGAAGATAGGCTTTTGAGAGCGTTGGGGATAAAAATGGTATAATCACACCGTTCTGTTGATGTGTTAACATCAATCCCTAGCCTGTTTGTTTGGAGTTTGCATGAGTCAACCGCTTGATTTCCAATCCATCATCTTTACCTTGCAGCGTTTTTGGGCTGAGCAAGGTTGTTTGATCTGGCAGCCTTATTATTCGCAGGTGGGTGCTGGGACGATGAACCCGGCCACAATTTTGCGCGTGTTGGGCCCAGAGCCGTGGAATGTGGCGTATGTTGAGCCTTCGGTGCGCCCGGATGACGGTCGGTATGGGCAGAACCCCAATCGTTTGCAGCAACACTATCAATTTCAAGTGATTCTCAAGCCTGACCCGGGCGACCCGCAGGAACGTTACCTGCGCTCACTGATGGCCCTGGGCATTGACCCGGCACAGCACGATATTCGCTTCGTTGAGGATAATTGGGAATCGCCTGCTTTGGGTGCCTGGGGCCTGGGTTGGGAAGTGTGGTTGGATGGGCAAGAAATCACGCAGTTTACCTACTTCCAGCAGGCGGGTGGCATGGCGCTGGAGCCGGTGTCGGTTGAGATTACCTATGGCCTGGAACGAATCGCCATGACGTTGCAACGCGTGCGCAATTTTCGCGACCTGCGTTGGAGCCCGCAGCGCACCTATGGCGATGTGAACTTGCAAGGCGAATTTGAGCACAGCAAGTATTACTTTGAGATTGCAGACGTAGAGCGGCTGCGGCAGATGTATCAGCTGTTTCAGGCGGAGGCAGAAGCGGCTTTGGCGCAGGGGTTGGTCTTGCCGGCGCACGATTACGTGCTGAAGTGTTCACATACCTTCAATATTTTGGATACGCGCGGTGCGGTGGGTGTGACGGAACGACAGCAGCTGTTCTCGCAGATGCGCGATTTGTCGCGGCGGGTGGCAGAGGCTTATGTGGCACAGCGTCAGGAGATGGGTTTCCCCTGGCTGACGCCTGCCGCAGAAGCGAATGCTGCGGCAGCGGTGGTGACGGGGGCAACGGGTGCGGCGGCAGATTGGTTGCTGGAGATTGGTGTGGAAGAGATGCCCTTTGCCGACCTGGAAGCGGCCTTGACGCAGTTACGTGGGCGCGTGCCGACGTTGTTGGATGAGCTGCGCCTGGAACATGGCCCGGTGCACATTTTTGGCACACCGCGCCGCCTGGTTGTTTGGGTGGAAGCGGTTGCCGCAGCGCAGCCGGACCGCACGGTCGTTGTCAAGGGACCGCCGGCAGAGCGCGCCTTTGACGCGGAGGGGCGCCCAACCAAGGCTGCTGAGGGCTTTGCGCGCGGCAAGGGCGTTGCCACCGATGCACTGCAGGTGGTGGAAATGGATGGCGGGCGTTATGTGGCGGCGGTATTGCATGAGCAGGGCCGTCCGGCTGCTGAGGTGCTGCTAGAAGCGTTGCCGGGCCTGGTGGCGGGGCTGCGCTTTGATAAGGCCATGCGTTGGAACAGCAGTGGGGTGGCGTTCTCGCGCCCGATTCGTTGGTTGCTGGCCTTGCTGGGAGAGACGGTCTTACCCTTCCGGTATGCTGGTTTGCAGGCCGCTGCTCAAACGCGTAGCCGACGGTTTTATGAGCCGGATGTGATCGCGGTTACTTCGCCACAGGCCTATTTTGAGGCGCTGCGCGCTCAGGGCGTGTTGCTCGACCCGTCGGAGCGTCGGGCGGCGATTGCTGAGCAGGTGCGGCAGCAGATTGTTGCTGCAGGTGGTGACCCGCAACAATTGGATGAGGGCTTGCTGGATGAGGTCAACAACCTGGTGGAAGCACCGCAGGCGCTGACCGGTTCATTCGATGAAGCGCATTTGCGCCTGCCGGCGGAAGTGCTTGTTTCGGTGATGAAGAAACATCAGCGCTACTTCCCGGTCTTTGCTGCGGATGGCAGCCTGCGCCCGCATTTTGTGGTGGTGCGCAACGGCGACGACCGGTTTTTGGATGTGGTGGCCGATGGGAATGAACAGGTTGTGCGGGCACGCTTTGCGGATGCGGATTTCTTCATTCAGGAAGATTTGCAGCACAAACTGGAAGACTTCTTGCCGCGTCTGGGCACGTTGACCTTCCAATTCAAGCTGGGTTCCATGTTGGATAAGACACAGCGCATTGAACGGCTTGTGCCGCAACTGGCCGAACGGTTGGGCGTTGCCGGGGCGGAGCTGGAAGTGGCACAACGAGCAGCCCATTTATGCAAAGCCGACCTGGTGACGCACATGGTGGTGGAGATGACCTCGCTGCAAGGCGTGATGGGCCGCTTTTATGCGCTACACAGTGGGGAGAGTCAGGCAGTGGCGCAGGCCATCGCTGAACATTACCTGCCGCGCTTTGCCGGGGATGCGTTGCCGCACGGGCGGGCAGGACTGTTGCTTGGCGTGGCCGACCGGCTTGATTCGTTGGCTGGGCTATTTGCGGCGGGCCTGGCACCTAGCGGCGCCAAAGATCCGTTTGCACAACGGCGCGCGGCTTTGGGGCTGGTTCAATTGCTGATCGGCTGGGATTTGGACTTTGACTTGCGCGCTGGCCTGGAATTGGCTGCAGCTGGTTTGCCGATTGCGGCAACGGCAGAAAGTCAGGCGGCCTGTTTGGAGTTCATCGCCGGACGGTTACAAAATTATCTGCTGGAGCAAGGGGCGCGTTACGATGTGGTGGCGGCGGTTCTGGCTGCGCAGGCACACAACCCGGCTGGGGTGGCCCGTGCAGTTCACGCCCTCACCGGTTGGATTGCCCGGCCCGATTGGACAACGATTCTGCCGGCATATGCGCGCTGTGTGCGTATCACCCGAGATCAGACACAGCGCTTCACCGTTCAGCAGCAATTCCTGGTCGAGCCGGTTGAGGCAGAGCTGTTGCGTGCGTTGCAAACAGCGGAAACAACGGCGCGCCGTGCGGGCTCGGTGGAGGATTTCTTTGCGGTGTTTTTGCCGCTGATGCCAGTTATCAACCGTTTCTTTGAGGCAGTGTTGGTGATGGCAGAGCAAGCCGAAGTGCGCGCCAATCGCTTGGGGTTGTTGCAGCGTGTGGCGGCTTTGGCTGAGGGTGTGGCCGATTTTTCAAAGCTAGAGGGCTTCTAAGCCGGATATTTTCACTATACAAACAACACCAGGGACACGCTGTTTGCGCGTGTCCCTGGTTGTTTTAGGGGTCAATGCAGGCTTTGTAGGATGGCTTCTAGCACGCCGCCGCCAATGGCAAGCGCCTTGTCAGAAACTGTGTGACAATAGCTTGGATCGGCGCGTGGGTCTACGTCGGCAATTTTGATGTGGGCAGGCAGATGCAGGCCGGGGTGGATGAGGCCGCGCAGCACGCCATCAATGCGGCTGATGACGGGCGTCTCGTTCACCCAGGCAATCGTCTGACCGGCGCGGATGCTTGCGCCAATTTCCAATGAGCTGGTAAGCATACCGGCGCAAGGTGAGTAGAACACGCGGTCAGAGCGCACACCGCGCATTTCGCCGGGGGTGCCGGTATCGGCTTCGGCTGTTCCCTGCCAGAGGACGCGGCCAAGGTGATGGCCGCGGTTGGTCTCAATCACGGCATCTACATCCTGACCAGCACAGAATCCGGGGCCAAGGGCCAGCACCAATGGGGCCAGGTCACGGCGGATGCCGAGGTTGCGCTTGATCATCCGGCCATCGAGCAAGATGGCGGGTGATAGCTGAGCAATGCTTGTGGCAGCTTCGTCTATCAGCACCGGCAGGATGTTGTTTGACCAGGCAGAGGGGATCTCGGCGGGGGTATCGAGGCGTTGGGCGGTGATTTCTTCAACGTGCGTTTGTCCGCTATAGATTGCTTCGCTAAAACATACGGTGCGGCGAATGGCAAGGGGTTGGGGCAGCTCCGTCATCCAGACGGGAAAACCGGCGCGCCACAGGCGCACAGCAACGCCACTGGCAAGTTCACCGGCGCCAAGAATGCAGACAGGATAGGCAGAAAAGTTCATGGGGAATATTATACTGCGCGAGTTGAAGTTGTCAATTAAGCTTGCGCAGTGAAGGCGGTTTGGGGCATGGAATGCCAAAAAAGCTGTGATCTCTTGCCAGGCTGAAGATGACAGCAGCGTTTGGGGATAAAACCCATAAAAAGGCGACGACGGGATTTGAACCCGTGATCAGGGTTTTGCAGACCCTTGCCTTGCCACTTGGCCACGTCGCCGAGAAAAACTTGAGCGGGCGATGGGACTCGAACCCACGACCTTCTCCTTGGCAAGGAGACATTCTACCAACTGAACCACGCCCGCATAGCGAAAAGAATTGTTTTCAACTGACGGCCCAAAGTATAGCATCATCTAACAAAATCGTCAAGTCTTTCTGAGAAAAAACATCCCATAATCAACTTGACACATTTTCAGGCATGTGCTAAAGTAATAGCAACTCTTTTCCGAAAGAGATTTCATCCTTTACCTCAAAGGAGCGCAGCCTTGACTAAGTCACGCACTCAAATGATGGTAGAACGTCTGCGCGAGCTTCAAGCCTCTTCCCCAGACATTGAAGCTTCCGCAATTGTCAGTGTGGATGGCCTGACCATCGCCTCCGCCCTGCCCCAAGGCGTCGAAGAAGACCGTGTTTCCGCTATGTCAGCTGCCATGTTATCCCTGGGTGAACGCATCGCCAAAGAGCTTGGGCGTGGTTCGCTCGATCAGGTCTATATTAAAGGCCAAAAAGGGTACGTGGTGTTGATGTCTGTCGGTGAAGACGCCGTGTTGACCGCCCTTGCGCGAGAACAGGCCAAACTGGGCCTGATCTTCCTCGACATGCGGCGTGCCGCTGAAGACCTGACCAAACTCATCTAACGCGAGAAAAGCCATGGAACCTATCCCAAAGAGTGGACTGTATTATCCCAATAAAATCGCGCGGATTGCGTTGTTGGCCCTCGAGGAAGTGATGGGGAAGAATGGGGTCAATGCCATTTTCAATTTGGCTGGTTTGCCCAACCTGATTGACAACCTGCCGCCCAATAACCTGGATCGCGAATTTGACTTCGCTGATTTTTCTGCCGTGCAGGGTGCCCTGGAAGAGATGTATGGGCCGCGCGGTGGGCGTGGTTTGGCGTTACGTGCCGGTCGGGCGACGTTCGATGACGCGTTGAAGAATTTTGGTGCCCTGGCTGGCGTCGGTGACATGGCCTTCAAGGTCTTGCCACTGCAAGCCAAAATGCGCATCGGCCTGCCAGCAATGGCCAAAATCTTTACCCAAACCAGCGATCAGCTTTCAACGGTTGAAGAAAAAGACGATCATTTCGTTTACACCATTCACCGTTGCCCGGTTTGCTGGGGCCGCAAAGTGGATAAACCGGCCTGTTTTGTGGCGGTTGGCTTGTTGCAGGCTAGCTTGAAATGGGTCTCCGGTGGCAATGAATTCCGCGTCAATGAATCGCGCTGTATTGCTGTAGGCGATCCGGTGTGCGAGTTCATTGTCTACAAAGAGCCGATTTCTTAGGAAATTTGATTCATGGCTGAGCCAAAATCCAAGCTTCTGATTGTGGAAGATGATCTGGATATTGCGGATATGCTCAACGCCTATTTCCGCGTCCAGGGGTACGATGTTTTGACGGTTAACTGGGGCGAAGACGGTGTGCGCGCCTGTCAAACCAATATGCCCGACCTGGTCATTCTGGATATCCGCTTGCCGGATATTGATGGTTTTGAGGTGGCGCGCCGTTTGCGCACCAATCGCCGCACCAAACAAATCCCAATCATCTTTTTGACCGAAAAGCGTGAGCGCAACGACCGCCTGAAAGGGTTGGAGCTGCACGCGGAGGATTACATTACCAAACCGTTTGATATTCAGGAATTGCGCCTGCGGGTGCGCAATGCCCTGGCAAGTGCCAAACGTGGTTCGCTGACCAACCCCGTCACCGGTTTGCCGGATGGCGACTTGGTGACCGAGCGCCTTTCGCAGACGCTGCAAGATGCGGATGCGGTGGCGATGGTGGTGGCTTTGGGCAACCTGGACCGCTTCCGCGAGGTGTATGGCTTTGTTGCTTCAGATGACTTGTTGCGGGCCGTGTCGCTGATGTTGCAAGGCTCGCTGCGCGACAATGGTGGCACGGAAGACTTCCTTGGTCATATTGGCACCGACACATTTTTGGTGATCACGCGTCGCCCTTATGTAGCTGCTTTGAAAGAGAACATCCGCCGGCAGCTGCAGCAGTCGTTTGATTACTTCTATCGTGATCAGGATCGTGAAATGGGCTTGTTCCGCGAGCAGGGGCTGACGGTCTATATCCAGGATTTGGATGTGGCGCAGCAGGGCTTCAGTGAGGTCAGTCAACTGCGCGCTCGTCTTGAAGCTTTGCGCCCGTAGAAGTGGATTTTCTTTGAAGCTGACGATTGTAATTCCAACATATAACGAAGCGGAGAACCTGCCAAAGCTGGTCTCCGCTTTGTTTTCCTTGCCGCTGCCCGAATTGAACATTTTGGTAGTGGATGATAACAGCCCCGATGGAACAGGGGCGCTGGCCGAAGAACTGGCCGCGCAGACGGGGCGTGTACAGGTTTTGCACCGCGCTGGCAAGCAGGGGCTTGGCACGGCCTATATTGCCGGGTTTCGCCATTGCCTGGAGCAAGGCGTAGATGCGGTTTGTCAGATGGATGCTGATTTTTCGCACCCGCCGCAAAAGGTGGTTGAGCTGGCCGAAACGCTGCCAAGTTGCGATGTGGTCATTGGCTCGCGCTATGTGGCGGGTGGGCAGCTGGATGAGCGCTGGCCAGTGTGGCGGCGGGCTCTTTCGGCGTTTGGCAATTTCTACGCACGCACAATTTTGAATATGCCCTTGCGGGATGTTACCGGTGGTTTTCGGCTGTGGAGTGCGGCGGCACTGCGCACCATGCCGTGGGAGCGCATCGTCTCGAATGGCTACGTCTTTCAAGTTGAAACGGCCTATGTTGGCTACCTGTTGGGGCTGCGTTACCGTGAAATTCCCATCTACTTTGCGGATCGGCGTTGGGGGCAGTCGAAGATGTCGCTGCGCATTCAAATGGAAGCGGCGCGGCGCGTGTGGGGGCTGCTATGGCGCTATCGCGACCTGCGCCGTTTAGCCCGGCAACGCTAGTTTTTGCTGCACCAGGGCACGCCATTCCTCCAGGCTGAGCGTCTCGGCCCGACGCTGCGGGTCTATGTTGGCGCGGCGCAGCAGGGCGGCGGCCTCGTCGCCGCTGCATTTCAACCCGGCTGACAGGCAATTGCGTAGGGTTTTGCGCTTTTGAGCAAAACCAGCATGGGCCAGTTGGAAGAAGAGCGGCAGTTGTTCGGCGGGCAGGAATGGCTCAGGATAGAGGTCTACTCGCAGCACGCTCGAATCAACCGCCGGAACGGGGTAGAAGGCACCGGCGGGGATAGACGCAGCCAGGCGCGGCTTGCCATAGACCTGTACGCCCAGGGCCAGCAGGCTCATTTGGCCGGGCTGTGCACAAACGCGTTCGGCCACTTCTTGCTGCACGGTCAGTACCAGGCGGCTGGGGCGGGTGCGCGCTTCGATCAGATGTCGAATCAGGGCTGAGGTGATGTAGTAGGGGATGTTGGCAACGACGAGATAGCCATTTTCGGGCATCAGGCTGGCCGGGTCTATTTTCAACATGTCACCCTGAATCAGCTGAATGTTGGAAAAGTCTGCCAACACGTCTTGCAGGATGGGGAGCAGGCGCGTGTCGAGTTCGACGGCGACGACCTGTCGGGCGGCGCGTGCCAGGTGCCGCGTCAGGCTGCCCAGGCCAGGGCCAACCTCCAGCACTGCATCTTGTGGGCCAATTTCGGCTGCTTGAACCACGCGCTGAAGTGCGGATGGGTCAATGAGGAAGTTTTGGCCGAGGCCTTTCTTGGGGGTCAGCGCATGAGCGCGCAGCAAAGCAGGCACATTGAGTGGCGGTAAGGTCAAGGCAGGATCCATGGGATGTTTTCCGGAACAGGGGTGAGGAAGTAGATGGTGCGGTAAGAGCTCCAGGAGACGTAATCATCTTCACTGTAGCCCAAATCAATCCAATATTTATCAGAAAAGCCATAGCCCCAATCGGCAATCAGGCCAATGCCATAATCGGGCACGTAGAGCTGCTGACCGGCCATCCAGCCATACCAGCTTTGGTCAACCGCGATGATGCCGCGGCGCAGTGTCAGGCCGCTGGCGGTGATGTCGTTGCAAAAGCTGCGGTTGCCTTGCCCGCAGGGGCTGTAGGAGGTGATGTAGACATTGACGGCTCGCCAATATTCGATTGGGCCGTTGGGGGTGTCGAGCGTGCGCACAACAACCTGCGTGCCATAACCGATTTTTTCGTCTACGGGGGGGCTAATCAACCAGGATTCTTCGCTCAGGCTGGCGACTTGTTGACCGTCTTCGTAGCGCTGGCGCTCTCGGGTAAGCTCAACGCCAAACTGGCCAGGGGTGACGATGCTGCGCTGGTCTAGCTCGGTGTTGGGGTCGGCAACATATTGCTTGCCGTAGGGGATCAGTTTTTGTTGCAGGGTGAGTGTTTCGTGGACGCGCACGATGCGGATTTGCCCATCCCCTGGCAGGGGCTGATCGGCGGCGGGAATGCTGTAATCGAGGCCGAGCAGTGGCAGGCCGATTTCGGCCAGGGCTTCGCCAATCGTTTCGGCAGCGGAGGCGGCCTGGATGGTTTGTCCTTGCACCTGAATGGTGAGCGGGGTGGCACGTTGCAGGGTGACTTGCAGCGGGGTGCGCAGGGGGGTGTTGCTGGGCAAGGAAAGCCGATCGGCTGTGCCAAGTTGCACACCGTTTTGCCACAGGGCCTGGCCAAGCGTAGCGGCGCTGGAAGAGAAAGCCTGGGTTTGGTCGCCAAGCTGCACCTGAATGGGGATGGCGCGGCGCACTTGCAGCAGATAGGCGGGCTGAGGCGGCAGGGTGACCTGTGGATCTATCACCTGGCTGTTGAAAAGTAACTGATCGCCTTTGCCCAGGCTGACCCCGGCTGCGGATAGCCATTCGGCTGGCTGACGGCTGTGGCTGAGCAGTTGATAGCGTTGTGCCTCGGGTTCCACCCAAAGCCAGACTTGGCGGGCGCGTTGCAGGTGTATTTGCATGCCGGGCCGCAGCAGGGTGGTTGGGGCTGGCTCCAGGGTGTCTTGTGGGCCAATGGCGATGTTGGCCCTGGCAAGCGCAGCGCCAACGGTCAGGGCGGTTGTGCGCAAGGTTTGCGGCTGATCATCGATCAATAAGGTGACGGTGCGTGGGATTTGCCAGAGCAGTGTTAGGATGGTGAGCAATAGCAGGCTGCCAATGAGCAGCAAAGTTTGTTTACGGTTCATAGGTTGATTCTAACATAAAAAACTCCCTCGTTTGGACGGGGGAGTTTTACTGTGCCGAGGAACAGGATCGAACTGTTGACCCCACAATTTTCAGTCGTGTGCTCTACCAACTGAGCTACCTCGGCAAGTGACAGTGATTTTACCCGCACCCGGCGAATGTGTCAAGGTTCGCGCGAGGCGTCGGTTTCTTCTTCGGGGGGCAGGCCAAAATCGCCATAGGCCAGGCTGAGTGCAGCCTGGGTGATGGCCTGGTAGCTATCCTCCAATTGACCGCGCAGGGTGATGCTGCTATCGGTTTCTGGCTCGCCCAGGCGTTGCAGGATGGGTTGGATGAGGGCCGGGGGGCGGATGGAGACGGAAAAAGTTTGCAGCTCGGCTCCAATTTCCCAAAAGCGTTGGGCGTCGCTTTCCAGTGCTGGGCCGGTTTCTTCAACCGGCGTTGGGATTGTCGGTGCGGCTTCTGGCTGACTGATGCCATTGCCGGTGCGGCGGGCGCGCAGGGCAGCCAGGATTTGCTCTTGGGTGCGTCCGCGCAGGCGAAAGAGCAGGAAGGGGTCTTCATCGAAACGTTCGCCAAGGATGTAGTGCGTTGCGGCAACGTGCTTGCATGGGTTGGCATAGTCGGGGCAGGAGCAGGTTGTGAGCAGGTCGTTGACCTGGGTGGGAAAGAGGCTAACGCCAGCTGTTGAGAAGGCTTCTTCAATCTGATCGGGCATTTCGCCGGCCAGGAGCTGCGCGGCAAACAAGGCCTGGTCTACCAACACATCCAAAACGCGTTCCCATTGGACATCGGTGAGCGGGGTGACGCTGATGGAAACTTTGTAGGGCGCAGGACGAGAGCCTTGCACGCGGGCAAACACCCCGTGCGAGGTTTCTTCCAGGGAGAGCACTTGCCCGGCACGGGCGTAATATTTGCCGCGCGCCAGGCGGCGGCTATCCATCAGCCGTTCCAGGGCGGCAATCCAGCGGCGTGCCCACCAGTTTTTGGCAAAGTCACCGCGCTGACTGCGGGTTTGAATGCCGCCGCGTGCTTTGCGTGGGCGCATGCCCCAGGCAGTGTTTTCGTTGCGCTTTTCAACCATGCTCACATCCTTTCATGGGGTGCTGCGCAGTTGCACCAGGTCGCGCAGTTCGTCGGTGGAAAGTTCGGTCAGCCATTGTTCGCCGCTGCCAATGATGGATTGGGCGAGGCCTTTCTTGCTTTCGATCAGTTCGTCAATTTTCTCTTCCAGCGTGCCGGCGACGACGAATTTGTGTACTTCGACATTGCGCTGCTGACCAATGCGGAAGGCGCGGTCGGTCGCCTGATCTTCAACCGCCGGGTTCCACCAACGGTCAAAGTGAAAGACGTGACTGGCGCGGGTCAGGTTGAGCCCCAGGCCACCGGCTTTGAGCGAGAGGATGAAGAGTGGCGGGCCGTTCACGTCCTCCTGAAAACGACGCACCATTTCGTCGCGCAGGTGCGGGGGGGTGCCGCCGTGCAGGTATAACACGCTGCTGCCAAGGGCATTGGGCAGGTGTCGGGCGAGCAGGTGGCCCATTTCGGCAAATTGGGTGAAGATGAGGGCGCGTTCGCCGGTGGCAAGCAGTTCTTCCAGCATTTCGATTAGCCGGTTGAGCTTGCCGCTGCGCCCATTGAGGGGGACAGTTTCGCTTTCGTGCAGGTATTGGGCCGGATGGTTGCAGATTTGTTTGAGCTGCATCAGCAGGGTCAGCACCATGCCGCGCCGTTCCATTCCTTCACTGTTGGCAATCTGATCCATGGTGGTTTTGACCACGGCTTGATAGAGGGTGGCCTGTTCTTCACTCAATGTGCAGAATTCTTTGACTTCAATTTTTTCGGGCAGGTCTTGAATGACGCGTGGATCGGTTTTGACGCGCCGCAGGATGAAAGGCGAGACCATTTTGCGCAGGCGCTCTGTGGCTTGGGGGTCGCCAAAGCGCTCGATGGGCAGGCCAAACTCGCGGCGGAAGCTGGCCTGATTGCCCAGGTAGCCAGGGTTGAGGAAGTTCATCAACGACCACAGCTCAGCAAGCCGATTTTCAACCGGCGTGCCGGTGAGGGCAAAGCGGAAGCTGGCGTTGAGCTTGCGGGCGGCTTGGGTTTGTTTGGCTGTTGGGTTTTTGATGTTTTGCGCCTCGTCGAGGATAACGCCATACCAGGCAATGGATTGTAGCAGATCAGCATCCAGGCGCAAGAGCGGGTAGCTGGTCAGCACCAGGTCGGCATGTTGGGCGGCGGCGGCAAATTCGCTGTTGCGCAATCGGTTGGCGCCCTGATGAAGCATCAGCCGCAGACTTGGGGCAAAGCGGGCGGCTTCGCGCTGCCAGTTGGTGACGACCGAGGTGGGGCAAACAAGCAAGGTTGGGCCAGGCAATTGACCGAGCGATTGTTGTTCATGGACGAGGAGCGCCAGGGCCTGGATGGTTTTGCCGAGCCCCATGTCATCGGCCAGGCAGGCGCCCATGTTCCAGCGGCGCAAGAAGGCCAACCACGAAAACCCATAGCGCTGATAGGGGCGTAATTGCCCGTTCAGTCCAGGCGGTTGAGGCAGCTCTTGCAGGCGTTCGGGTTGTGAGAGCCGTTCCAGCCAGTCGGCTACCCACCCTTCGGCGCTGACATCGTCCAGTGGCAAGCCGCCTTGCTCATTTTGACTGTCCAGTGCGAGGCGGGCGGCTTCCAGCAGGTTCATTTCGCCTTTTTGGCGCTGTTTTTCCCAAAAACGAAGTGCGGCTTCAACCTGTTCAATATCCAACTGTACCCATTGACCACGGATTTGTACCAGGGGGGTTTTAAGCGCAGCCAGCGCCTCAAATTCTTGTCGGGTGAGGCGCGTTTCGCCAAGCGAAAGCTGCCACTCATACGCAATCAGGGTGGAAAGCTCTAGCTTGCCAGTTGGGGTCATGGCCTGACTTGGTTTGAGGTGCAGGCGTAGACCCAGGCGGGCATTGCGTTGATTCCACCAGGGCGGGGTGATCAGCCCAAAGCCGGCCTGTTCGAGCAGGGGCGCGGTTTGGCGCAGAAAAGCATAGGCTGTGGTTGTGTCAAGCGAAAGATGGGTGGGGCAGCGCGCTTGCAGACTTTGGCGCAGGGGCGGATAGAGCCGGGCAGCGTAGCCCAGCCCGCCCAACAAGCGCTCTTGGGGGGCTTGAAAGCGTTGGGACAGCTGCTTCAGGTTTTCGCTTTCGTTCCAAATCTCTTCGGCGCGAACGAGCAGGCTTGGGTCCTCTCTGGCCTGGAGCAAGAAGTGTAGTTTCCACTCGCCATCGCTTTCAGCGGGCGGTTCCAGTTGCAGGGCTACGCGCGTGTTCTCATCACCTGCGGCGTGCAAGTAGCGCATCCAGGTTTGCAGGGTGTTGAACAGTTGATTCATCTGAGCCGCTGAGACGTGCGTGACGGTTGGGTCTTCTTGGAAGAGCGCCCAGAGCCAGCGTTCGAGCGGGGTTGTGCCTTCGGCTAACAGACGTTGTGAACGGGTGTTGCCCCAGGAACGCGCCAGGGCGTCACACATGCTGCTGAGGTAGGAATCGAGCAGGGAGCGCGGAGCGGGTGGGGGTGTTTCTGCACGGGCTGTGCTTTCGGCGCGGCAGATGGAGGGCATGGCTGCGGTCAGTTTGGCCAGGCGCGGGCCATCCTGTGGCCCATCCAGAATTGGCTTCCAGCGAGCGTGGTAAAGGTTGCGGTTGGGGTTGACCGGTTGCAGGGTTGGCAGCACTTTTTGAGCGGCCAGCACTTCGAGCACCAGGTTGGAAACGTGACGCCAGTAGCGCGTGTCGCTGCCAAGCAGACAGCCCGGAGCAGGGTTTTCCTCGGGCAGGCTGACCAGGACGGTGAAAGCTTTGCGGGCCGGCAGCCACAAACCATTGACCTGCCTGTTGCTCAGGTGTGGTGGGGCGGGGGGCAGCTCGGGGTTGAGTTGTGGTGAGGGATAGGGGCGATTGCGCGAAGAGGGCAGGCTCAAGAGGACATGATCTATGCGCGCATCTTCTAATGGCGTGCCGCTGCCCAGGCGGGCGCGCAGTTCTGCCGGGTCGAGACAGCCCGGATGTGTGGGGGTGCGAGAGCGCCCAGAGCGGGCGTGCTTTTGCACCTCGTTGGTTTCAGCCCAGAAAAGGATGCCGTTCGCCTCACCGGGCTGCCAGTGTGCGTGTAAGACCCATCTTAGCAAGGATGTAAAAATCCCATCTGAAAAATAAAAGTTGGTTTTCTTGAGAAAAAATTAGAAAACGCAGCCAGGCTGCGCAATTCGCTTATCCAGAAGTAATTCATTATACCGCGGAATCTTGTCCAGGTCTAGTTTGCGCGTGCTGGAGCGGAATTGCTTTTGTGGGTGCAATGTGTTTGAGGGGAACAATTTGATATAATTTTGTTGTCAGTGTAGTGGTGTCGAAATCAAGTTGATTACGATCCTTATGAACGATGGTTAGAGCTTTGGAAAAAGGACTGAGTGATGAAAAAAGGTTCAAAAACCAGTGGTTTCGGCACAACGTCTCGGATAAATCACGACTCTTCACGATATTACCGTTCTAAGCTCTATTCGGAACTGCCAGGGGAGAATGGCCTTCAGCCAACGCCCGATCATTTGTTCCCGCCTGAATATGAGAATGCCATCCTTCTTGGCAGTTCGGAAAACATGAAAGAAATTCCAGATAACTCTGTGCACTTGATGGTTACTTCTCCTCCCTATAATGTGACCAAAGAGTATGACGAAGATCTTTCTCTCAAAGAATATTTACAACTGCTAAAAAACGTATTCTCGGAGACGTATCGAGTTTTGGTTTATGGTGGTCGGGCCTGTATTAATGTGGCGAACTTGGGCCGCAAGCCTTACATACCACTATCCGACTATATTTCTCAAATGATGATCGAAATTGGGTTTCTCATGCGGGGGGAAATTATCTGGTACAAAGGTGCAGGAGCGGGCGTCTCAATGGCCTGGGGGAGTTGGCAATCTGCGTCGAACCCGGTGCTGCGTGATACGCATGAATACATTATGGTTTTTTCAAAGGGATCGTTTTCTAGAAAAAGAACTGCAGAGAAGGAGAACACGATCACGAGAGATCAATTCATGGAATGGACAAAGTCTGTTTGGATCATGAATCCGGAATCCGCTAAAAAGGTTCGACATCCTGCGCCGTTCCCGGTTGAGCTGCCCTATCGGTTAATTCAGCTGTATACCTACAAGGGAGATATTGTTCTCGATCCGTTTATGGGCAGTGGCACGACTGCGATTGCCGCATTGAAGTCTGAGCGGAAATACATTGGTTATGATATTGATCCCGAATATGTTAAATTGAGCGAAGCTCGAATTGCGCCCTATAAACTTCAAAGAGCTTAAGTTTATAAGAAGTAAGGTTCATAGGTGCAGAATGAAAATATCAATTGAGTCTTCTGTTATGTTTATGACTTTTGCTCAACTGCTTAAAAAGCTGGTAGATCAAGCCGCCATTTATACGAGAGGCATTGAGTATAGCAAAGATGGGAATGTTGAAATAGAGCGAGAACTGGAAACAGCGCAAGAATTGATGGGCGAAATTGAAGAAATCGTTGTTCGGTACGAAGACGGGGAAGGTGTTGTTAAAGTACCGATGAAGCGCCTGGAAAAGATTGAGAAAGAGAGAAAGGGGTGTTTATTGTGTGTGGCGCCATCCTATTGGGTTTATGGTAAAGAGTGGATTGACGCGGTTTTGACGGTTCGAAAAGTGAGGGAGCTAAAGGTAGTAGTTCATAAAGGATTTTTAATCCGAAATCTTTCATATTTTCCCGTTTTAATGGGGGTAGGGGTATGGGGCAATGAGCTTTATATCTCATCTGATGACTATGGAGGGAGGGGGGCATCTATTGATATCAAGGTAAAAGAATTTAATATTGAGTTTGAGGACCGGGCGGATCTGGGCTTGCCATAAACTGAGGTGTTGGCAGGGGCGTTGCAAGACGGCCAAGGCCGTTTTTGGAAAAATGTATGCAAGCGTGGAATGTTGGGCACGGCTGGGAATAAGCTGATCTAGGTCTGGATAAGGGCGTTATTTTGTGAATTCGGTCTTGTGTGGTTTGTTTAATTTCTGTGATCACAACTGCCTTTGGGACCAATACACAGCATAAGATAAAATGTATAATAAAGACAGGACTTTATTCTTTGCAGAGGAGATGAATTTCCCAGAACAATTGCTTGGGAAGTAAATCAACAAAAGGTTCGCTTTTCCAGAAGTTATAAAATCCAATTCATAAAATTCAAAGGTCATTATGGATATTCTGCAATACTTGTCGTTGAGCAATTGGAGTGTTGTTGATACGTTATCAATACCACCTAGTGCAGGGCAATATTGTACGGTGGAAGATTTGAATTTATCTGAATATAGTAGGAAATATTTACAAACTTATTCAAACGGCATTTATTTGCACCAGAGAGAAACGATAGAACTGTCTTTACGAGGTCAAAATGTTTGCATGGTTACTGGGACGGCGTCAGGCAAAACTTTGACCTTTCACGTTATGGCAATTGAACATTTGGCAAAAGATCCATTGGCCAAAATTGTTGCTATTTATCCGATGAAAGCATTAGGTCGGGAGCAAGAAAAAAGATGGACTAATGCGCTAACGCAGGCTGGGATGAAAGCTAAAGTTGGACGAATAGACGGAAATGTCCCACCAAAGAATAGAATTCACGTTTTGACATCGTCGCAAATTATCGTCGTTACGCCGGATATTATTCATGCTTGGTTATTATCTAATCTTTCCAATGAAAATGTTAAGGATTTTTTGCGTCATATTTCGTTGATAGTTATAGATGAAGTTCATACGTATTCAGGGGTTTTTGGGTCGAATGCGGCTTTTTTGTTTCGTCGTCTTCAACACTTGATGTCTGTTCTGGGAGCATTTCCACAGTATATTTGTGCATCTGCTACGATAGCAGAACCGCAAAACCATCTCAAAAAGTTGCTTGGGGTAGAGTTTTCTGTTGTTGGAAAAGATAAGGATTCTTCGCCAAAGCAACAGGTTGACATACATCTTGCAAATCCACCAGGTCAATCTGATTTTTTGTCTGAAGTTGTCAAATTACTAAGCCACCTTTCTCATCAAACTGGGAAAAGATTTATAACTTTTGTAGACAGCAGAAAGCAGGTTGAATTAATTACGTCCATTATCCAAAGAGAAGGCCAAGAGGGTGATGACGCAGATAATATAGAAGATCATTGGGTACAAGCGACCCCACCTAAAACTATGAGCGAGTCAGCTGAGAATGGTGATGAGCAAGTTTTTGCCTTTGATGAAATAATTAATGTCTTAGAGACAATCGATGTTTTGCCATATCGGGCAGGTTATGAAGAAGCTGATAGAGCTAAAATCCAAGAGAGGCTTACAGAGGGAAAACTAAATGGTATTGTTAGCACAAGCGCATTGGAGTTAGGTATAGACATCCCATATTTAGAAGTCTGTATACTAGTTGGTGTTCCGCCATCGTCCACGAGCCTGCATCAAAGAATTGGACGGATTGGTAGACGTTCTAAAGGTGATGTTATTGTTATTAACAGCGGGGATGTTTATGACCAGGCGGTTTTTTCTAACCCTAAAAGTCTCGTGGAACGCCCAATGGCTGAAAGCACCCTTTATTTGGAAAATTCATATATCCAATATATTCATGCCTTGTGTTTGGCAAGGTTAGGTGGCGAACATGATCAGCTATCACCAAATGATGATGAAAGCTCGTTTTTTAGCCCTGTAAGTTGGGATGGTGAATTCATCCACTTGTGCAATCAAGAACGTTCAGGACAGCTACCTAAAGAATTTCAGAGCATGAAGTTGGAAGCGGGAGATAATCCAAATTATACTTTCCCTTTACGGGATGTTCAGAGCCAATTTAAAGTTGTGCTTAAGCAAGGCGGGATGACCGAATCTTTGGGCTCATTGTCTTATGGGCAACTCATGCGAGAAGCATATCCAGGAGCAGTTTATTATTATGCGACAATGCCTTATCGGGTAACTCGCATATCAGTTGTTTCTAGAACGATTGAAGTCCGAAAGGAGAAAAGATATACAACAAAGCCCCAAGCTTTGCCAATAATGATTTTCCCTAATGTCTCACAAGAAAACGTCTTTCAGGGGTTTTATCAAGGTGACCTTATTTGTTTTGAAAGTAATTTACAGGTCAGAGAATCAATCAATGGCATTAGAGAACGCAGAGGACGCGCAGAAAACATGTTCTCATATCCTTTACCTGCTAGCTTGGGGGTGGGCTCTAATTTATCGCTTTTTACCAGAAACTACTTTACAACGGGAGTAGTCATAACACACCCTGTTTTGAATCGAGAAGGGGTTGACTCCCATCTTATTGCTAGTTTGATTTATGAATCTTTCTTAATGCTTGTGCCTTTGGAAAGACAAGACGTCAATAATTCATCCGATAGGTTTAGACTTGAGTTTAAACCCATTAAAGAAGGTTGTAAATTTATAGCGATTTTTGACCAAACATACGGTAGTTTAAGATTGACTAGTCGTATCATGGAGCCCGGTCTTCTAAATAAAATCTTTCTGCAAACTCAGCAATTAATAGATGAGCAAAAATTACTTGAAGTTAACGAACTTACCCGTTGTGCGCTTGATGAGCTGATCAGAGAAACTCAAAAGCCAAGACGTTCTTTAGTATTTACTGGTAACGAAATTTTGCAAACGAATACAAATGCTGTTAGAGTAATATTGCCTAAGAGTAAGGGATTGTTGTTGACTATGGGTAATGAAGAGTTTTATGTCGAGCGAGTGTTTTTCTCTCCAGATGGCTTAAGATACGAGGGCAAAGTATCACAAATTAAAGACTCTTTGCAAGGAGCGACGCTCCTTCCATTAGTTGAGCATGTTATAGAAATCCCTGGGGAGAGTCAAGTTGGGTTATATCATTTTGAAACAGGTATGATTGAGGAGATTAGAATAAATCAAACAAAATTACCGCTAATCGAAGTTCCGCGAGAGGCGGTTGATACACGGAAGTTGAGGCTTGTGTTAGAAAATTACTTTGATTATTCCGAAATGATGGAGCTGTGCGAAGCAATAGGAGTAAGCGAAAAAATACTGGGCGATGGTAATAATAGCGAAAAAGCAAACAATTTGGTGTCTTTTGCTGAAAAATTAGGATATGTAAATTTGTTGCTGCAGAAAGCCTTTTTGCTTTACACACAAAGAAAATCCTAAGTGTGGATGTTGTCAGGCGCGTTGCAAGACGGACAAGGTAACAGTAAACGTAAATCAAGATCAAGGTATGCATATTGAGAGGATTGCTTAATGAACAAAAATGGAACTTCATCTCCACTTCCACAACACCCGCTGGCACAGTCGTTTTTGCTTCACGTCACACCTGGTGCACTGACAACAGTAGTATTTATAGCATTCAAGCCTATCTTTGACGGAAGTGGTTACCCGCCATTACTGGCATTCCTATTGGCGATCCTGTTCGTAGATGTGCCTGTCCTATTGGGAATTATGCTTTTTGAAGGCAAAAAATTAAACGGACGCCTGAGCTTGAAGGGCGTTGTGCTTTATCAGGAGAAAATATCTTGGGGCATGTTCGCTCTTGTTTTTATCGGCGCATTTGTTGTTGTGTTTTTGCTGATAACCCTCATAACCCCAATCAATGCCTTTTTGACCGAACGCCTTTTTTCTGGTTTGCCAAAATGGATGTTTCTTGAAGAACAATCCCAATATCTTGCTTACGCAGAGGGTGCCTTGGTAGTTACTTTTACATTTCAACTGGTGGTGACGGGCATCATCTTACCTTGGATTGAAGAGCTGTATTTTCGGGGCTACCTTTTACCGCGTATTTCGCGTTATGGGGTGTGGTCTCCGCTTATCGGCGGGTTGTTTTTTGGTCTTTATCACGCTTGGCAATTGTTTGGCTTTCTGACTGTGTTCTTACTCGGAACGATTCTAGGATATATTGTTTTGTGGAAACGGGATGTACGGTTAAGCATTGGTTTGCATGTGGTTGCGAATGCGTTTGCCCGTCTGGCGTTTTTGATGGCGGCATTGTCAATGTAATCTTTCGGTATGAGCGCGGTTGCACAAGGCATGGAGCCGCGCTGAGATTTTGGTAGGGAACACAAACGTTTGTCCAATTGATGACATATGCAAGCTTCGATTGCTCAAATCATTGCTCTGGTAACGTGGGGGAATGCTGTCTTGAAAGGGCGGGTTGTAGATGAGGTGAGCTTTTACCCGTCCAATAGCACGTTTACGTTTTGCGAATCCGTCAGGTTTTGTGACCTGGGCAGGGTAGGGGAGAAAAGTATATACGCGGCTGACCCGATCGCCTGGTTCAAACGCCTGAGGCAAGAAGGTGTGTCCGCGCTGCGCATGGTTTACAGGCCTTCGCAGAATATGGAAGCGATGCATCATGGACTTTCGGATCGAATATCGGTTGCCTTTGTGGGGGGCGGTGGTCGCTGGCTGATGGAGGCAGCAAAACCGACCGGCTATGACGATTGGCAAGTGCGTTGGCAAGTTGGCGAGTGCGGGCGCGAAGATCAAAGGATATGGCGGGTCACGTATGGCCGGATTGCAGTGGATGCTCCGCCGTTGCAACAGCAACGAGTTGATGCAGAAGAGATGAAGGCGCAACTGACCGAGACGCTTTCAAAGATTGCCAGGTTTGCCCGTGAACATCAGCTACAAGGCTTTGAGATGGCTTTTGTCGCAGCAATTGCTCGCCTTAACTCCCCCAATCCGCTTGAGGGCTTCTACCATGCAGATCTTGCCCCGCAGAATTTTCTCCCTGAGATTTCATTACAGCTCCTTGCCGCAGCGCAAGCCGCTTGGGTTTTTGGCGGGATGGGCTCTTGGAATGATATGGCATTTGAGGGGCAGGACGAAGTTGAATACAATGCGCTCTCAGAGGAGCTCTATCAAGGGCTCAATGCTGCCATCGTTGTAGCGGCCAATTCAAGTTCACAAACGTTGCCATAGCGCTTCAAAAGCGCAGTGGCAACGATGCTGCGTCAGGTGTCAGCGCAGGGCTGTAAGTTTCCCAAAATTAGGGGGTGTGAGCGCGCCCATGCGCCTTGACGGGCATAAAGAGAGGCATTGTTGAATTGGCGGCAAAACAGACTTGTCAGCGGCTATGGTTCTGTTGTAAACTGAAGGGAGAGGATGCTCGGTTTTTTAGAGTAGAGGAGGTTTGAATAGCATGGATATCTATCTTGCAGCGGAGCAGGCGTTTTTCCTGGTGCCACAAATTAGCCTGGAGGTGGCGCGTGATCGGGTGGAACAGAAAAAAGCCAGCTTGATGATGGGCACTATTGGAGCAATTTTTTCGCAGCCCAAAGCGGATGAGATCCGCTTGCTTTCGTTTGAGAGTCGTTTCGAACCTTATTGGGTGGTGCGGGCTTCTTCAAGCACCTTGTATGACCGCGAGCGAATTTACACGGTGCCAACCGGCGGGCCAGAGGTGAAAAGCGTGACCGTGTTGGGGCAGGAAGTGCAGGCTTTGCCGCAGGTTCGGGGGGCGGCGGTATTACAGTTGAATGTGATTGAACACTGTGTGCAGCAGCTGACTTCAGTGCAAATGGTGGATGGGATGACCGGTGGTCGCGGCGATTTTCAAAAATATCAGGCTGTGGCAAAGACGGAAATTGCGGATTTGAATACCTTTGCTCCGCCGGGGATGTTGGTGCTCGCGCCACAGGTGCGCGCCAGCGCGGTTGTGCGGCAGGTGACAGCTGAGGTGGTACAACCGGTGCAAAATGCGCAGGTGATCCATGAAGAACGGGTGGATGTGGAATTGATTGAGCTCAATTTTCGCCCGGTGTATGCTTTTGAGTATGAGTGGCCGAGCAAGAATCGGCGTGTGGTGATTGAAATGGATGCGGTCACGACGGAGGTTCGTTCCGGCGGCAAGCGTTGGGGGGATCAGCTCAAAGGGGTGCTGACGCGCGACCTGTTGTTTGATATCACGGCGGATGCAGTGGGGATGATTTTGCCGGGCGGTAGCATTGCTGTCAAGCTGGTCAAGGCAGTGGTGGATCGCGGAAAATAAAAAAAAAACAAGGGGCTGCTTGTAAAGGCAGCCCCTTGTGCTGAGCTTGATTAGCGCAATTGCATTTGCGGAGACATGTTTACCAGGTGCGGCAAACGTACGCCGCGCTGTCGCCGGATGGCGAGCGGGTGTGGCAGGGCCAGGCCAAAGCGCGAGGCACCCAGGTAAAGGATTTCCAGGATGAGGTCGCGGTAGCTGATGCCGCCTGCATTGGCAATCACGCACAGGTCACTGAAGCCGGGGGTCAGGCCGGGCAGGGTGTTGATTTCAATCAGGCAGGGTTGGCCCTGACCGTTGAGGCGCATGTCTACACGCGAGACATCCAACGCACCGACGGCCAGGTGAGCCTGGATGGCCAGGTCTTGCAGCTGACGGGCTAGAGCGCCTGGAATGGGTGCCGGGCAGAGGAAGTCGGGCACACCGGAATCGCCGGGGTGCAGGGTTTTGGCAGTGCGGCCATATACGCCGGGCGTGATGGAACGTCCAGCATCCACTTCCAGAACGGGCAGTCGGCAGAAGCCATTGGCTTCATACAGGCTGGGGCGGCGCGCCCAGCGTAGGGCATCTTTTCGCCCCAAGACGCCAACGGTGAATTCTCGTCCGCTGAGGAATTCCTCAACCAGGGCGGGTTGATGATAATTCTCGATCACCCACCGCACCTGTCTGCGCAGCTGCGTTTCATCATGGACGATGGAATGCTCCCCCATGCCCATGCCAGTGCCTTCGCGCGCGGGTTTGACGAAGAGTGGGAAGGTAAGCTGTGGGTCGAGCGCTTCTTCGGCGGTGTTGAATTCTTGAAAGCGAGCGGTCGGCAACCCGGCTTCGCGCCAAATGCGCTTGGTCATCGTCTTATCCAGCCCCAGTGCATTGGCAAGCACGCGCGAGGCAGTGTAGGGGATGCGCAGCATTTCGAGCAGAGCAGGCACCTGTGCTTCGCGCGCATCGCCGCCCAGGCCTTCTGCAATGTTGAAGCAGATGTCGGGTTGAACGTCGCGCAGGGCGAAGGGTAGATTGGAATCAGCGGGGAGAAAGATTGTGGTGTGCCCGTCCGATTCGATTGCATCCTGAATGGAGCGAATCGTTTCAGGGCGGTCAAATTCCGCACCGGCATCTTCTGGCCCATTGAGTGGCAACGCACTTTCCCCTTTCACGTTGGCAATCACGGCGACACGCCAGAGCTTTGCCGGACGCGGGGAACGACTCGGAGGTTTGTCCTCCTCAGCAATTTCTTGTTCATATTTGAACAATTCGTCCATCTTTTTTGACCTCAAAACAAAAAATTAGATGCTCAACGAGCAATCAAACTTGTAGTATAGTCCAATTGCACAAAAATACAAGCCCCTGACGAAAATTAATGGATTAGAAAAATTTTACTCGCGCCTAGGGTGCTGTGCATTTTTTGGGGGGGCTTCAGGCTGCGGCAGCCTGCCCGGCAATGGCGCCGCTGCTAAAAGCGAATTGCAGGTTGTAGCCGCCGCAGGGGCCGGTGACATCGAGCACTTCGCCGGCCAGGAAGAGGCCGGGGTGCAGGGTGGATTGCATGGACTGTGGGTCTACTTCGCTCAGCGGCACGCCGCCTGTTGAGACCTGGGCATATTCGAAGCCGCGCACGCCGCGCACTTCGAGTGCAATGTTGTGCAGGCTGTCGCGCAGGCGTTGCAGTGCTGCGGCGGATAGCTGCGAATACGTGGCGTTGAGCGGCAAACCGGCGCGTTCCAACAGCATGGGGGTGGCTTTGGGGGGCAAAAGGGTGCCGAGCAACACGCGCAGCGGGGTGGATTGTAATGGTTTGCGTTGCAGCAGGCGCTCAAAATCCTGGCCGAGTGTGCCGGGCAGCAGGTCGAGGCTTAGCGTGAGTGCCTGTCCGGGGCGGGTGCTGATGGCGTGGCTGAGATCCATGACGGCCGGGCCATTCAGCCCCCATTCGGTGACGATGAGGTTGCCGAAGGTGCGCGTGAGCACTGTTTCGCCCTGATAGAGTGTGGCGCCGACATCGAAACGCAGGCCTTGCAGTTTGTGCAGCGGGCGCGGGTCGGTCAGGACGGGGGCTAGTGCGGGATAGACGGGCAGCAAGCTGTGCCCCAGCGCTTGCAGGAGGGGCAGGCAATCGCCGCGTGAGCCCAGCGCCGGATAGGCCTTGCCGCCTGGGGCGAGAATCAGGCGCGAACAATGCAGGGTTGTGCCATCTTCCAGGTGCAGGGCAAAGCCATGTGCGGTGGGGTGCAGGTCGTTCAGGCGGGCGCTCATCCGTTGCCGAACGCCGGCCTGATGCAGGGCGGCGCCAAAGGCTTCGACAACTGCCTGTGCTGACTGTGAGCGTGGATAATACCATCCATCGGGGGTGGCGAAGGTTAGCAGGCCAATCTCTTCCAGGGTTTGCAGCAATTCGGGGCGGCCAAAACGTTGCAGCATGGTTTGCAGCCAGGTGGGGCTGCCGCTGCTGCTGATGTAGCGCTCAGCTGCAACCCCAGCATTGGTCAGGTTGCAGCGTCCGCTGCCGGTGACGAGGAGTTTGCGTCCGGGGGCGGGGTTGGCATCCAATAGCAACACCTCGCTGCCGTGCCAGGCGGCTTGCAGGGCAGCCATCAGCCCGGCTGGGCCGGCGCCGACGACAATCAGGGCTGCATCAGGCGTGGGTGAAGAGGCAGAGCGTTTCAATGTGGCCTGTTTGCGGGAACATATCAATGGGCTGGGCAACTTGCAGCTGATAGCCGGCAGCAAGCAGACGGTTGGTGTCGCGTGCCAGGGTGGCCAGGTCGCAGGAGATGTAGGCCAGATAGGGGGCGGCCATGCGCAGCAGGGCATCGAGGGCGGGGCGCTCCAGGCCGGCGCGCGGTGGGTCTACCAGGACGATGTCGGGGCGCAGCTGCAGGGCGGGCAGCACCTCCTCTGCAGCGCCGAGGTAAAGTTCGACGTGATCGAATTCATCCAGGTTGATAGCAAAGTCATCGCAGGCGCTGGGGGCAAGCTCGACGCCGATCAGCCGGGCGACGTGCGGGGCCAAAAAGGCCGAGAACAAGCCGACCCCACAATACACCTCCAACAAAGTGGTGTTGGGGGTGATGGGCAGGTTTTCCAATAGCCAGGTGACCATTTGACCAGCCTGAGCGTTGTTGACCTGGAAGAAGGATTGTGCCGAGACGACAAAGTCGCGCGCGTGTACGGGCATGAGCAAAGCGCTTTCGCCCGAAAGGACGATTTCGCCGGTGGGGGCGCTGTAAACCGCTGATAGCGGCAGGTCGAGTTCGAAGGCGGGCGGGTTGGGTTCGTCCCCCTCCAACAGCAATAACAGGTCTTCGTCTTTTCCCTGACGCAGGGTGACGCGTGTAATGCCCGATTCAGGCTCGAATTCCAGGCGGGGCCACAGGTCGTTGATGGCAATTTGTGGCAGGTGACACTCTCGAATGGCGACGAGCTGATGGCTGTTGGCTTGTTGGTAGCTTAGCCGTCCCAGTTCGTCCAGGTGAAATTGAATGCTGTTGCGGTAGTTCCAGGGCGAAGTGGCCGGCAGGATGGGCTGCACCGGTGGGGCGTTTAGTTTGCCGATGCGTTGCAGCTGATCTTGCACTAGGCTGGTTTTGAGGGCGCACTGATCGGGGTAGGAAAGGTGCTGATAGTGGCAACCGCCGCAGACGCCAAAGTGAGGGCAGCGCGCTGCAATGCGTTGCGGGGCAGGGCGCAGCACTTCCAGCAGGCGGGCGCGGGCAAAAGAGCGGCGCGTTTCGGTTAGTTGCACGCGCACGCGCTCACCGGGCAGGGCATAGGGGACGAAGACGGCCCGGCCATCCGGCAAACGGCCTAAACTTTCGCCGCCATAGGTGGCGGTTTGCAGGTCAAGGGTGTAAAGATCGGACATGCTGTGATTATACCGTACTCTGCTGTTGCGTGTGATGGGTGAGGCGGGCGTGTGGGCGGGGGCATGGCTGCGTGCGAGATGGGCAAGGCCTGGTGTGAGACCGCCATGATGGGCGGGCATGGCTGGGTGCGAGATGGGCAAGGCCCGGTGTGAGACCGCCATGATGGGCGGGGGCATGGCTGGGTGCGAGATGGGCAAGGCCCGGTGTGAGACCGCCATGCCCCTACGGGTGTATTTTCACAAATATGGGGACGAAGGGCATTGACATTTGCCCGGTTTGAAGCTAGGCTTGAAGTGGAGGTGCTGCATGTATGAGCGTTTTAGCAAAGAATATGATCAATTTGTCAACTGGACGGCGCGGTTGAGTTTTGAGCTGCCTTTCCTGCGACGGCAATTGCAAGGCCGCCGGCGGGTGTTGGATGTGGCTTGTGGGACGGGGATGCACGCGCTGGCCTTGGCAGCGGAAGGTTGGCAGGTGACCGGCTGTGATTTGAGCCCAGCAATGGTTGCGCAGGCGCGGCAAAATGCCGCCCAACGCGGCCTGGATGTGCCGTTTGTGGTGGCCGGGTTTGACAATCTGACACAGGTGTTGCCGGGGCAGGCTTTTGATGCTTTGTTGTGCCTGGGCAATTCGCTGCCGCACGCCCTGACTGTTGTAGATTTGGCAGCAGCATTGGCCAATTTCGCTGCCTGTTTGGCACCGGAGGGTTTGTTGTTGCTGCAAAGCCGCAATTTCGACCTGGTGTTGGCGCAGCGTCAGCGTTGGTTGGGGCTGACGGAAGCAGACGAGCGTTTGTTCTGGCGTTTTTATGACTTTGACCCCGATGGGTTGATCACGTTTCATGTGCTGACGTTGACCCGCACCGGTCAGGGCTGGCAACAAGAGCTGCTCAGCACGCGTTTGCATCCCTGGCAGCAGACGGAATTGTTGGTGGCATTGCAGCAAACTGGCTTTGGCAAATGCATTTGCCTGGGTAGCCTGGATGGTCGTCCGTTTGAGGCTGAAACGAGCCCAGATTTGATTATTTTGGCGCAGCGAGCCGGTTCGCCCGCAGCGTGAAGATCTCAAAGATCGCCCAAGAGAGCAACATCCCGCCGATGGCAATCCAATACAAGATGGGCGCGCCCATGCGGTCGAAGGCCAGTCCGCTGAGGGGGCTGACCAGGGTGGTCACAAGCCCTTGCAGCGTGGTGAGGATGAGGGCCAGGATCGTGGCGGTTTGTTCGGGTGGGGTGGTTTTGTTAATCAGCATGACCATGCCAACGGTGAAGAAGCTGAAGCCAATGCCGTTGAACACGCTTTTGAACAGCGCCATTTGCACTGTGGGGGAGAGGAGCATCAGCCCGGTTGCAGCCATCCAAATGAGCAGGCCCCAGGCAAAGACGCGCCCGGGTCCGTGTTTGCGCACCAGGCGATCGGCCAACACCATGCCGGGCCATTCGGAAAAGGCGCCCAGGGTGCTCATCAGGCCGATGATGGTCGTATCGCCGCCCAGGCTTTTGACATAGAGGGCTTCGAAGTTGCCAACGCCGTTGCGCGTCAGCCAGAGCACAACCAGAGACACACAGAGGCCAATCAGCAAGGGTTGACCTTGCAGCGTTTTCCACGCTGCGGCAGCAGCAGAGCCGCGCCCTGCCGATGTTGTGTTGGCTTGCACGGGGATGCCAAACAAGATCAGACTGCACAGCCCCAACCCGGCGGCATGGGCCCAAAAACCGGTCACCAAACTGCTGCGTTGGATCCACCAGCCGCCGATGAGCGCAATCAGCGCCCAGCCCAACGAGCCCCACAGGCGCACGCTGCCATAGCCGCTTTGTCGCTTGCTGGTCAGGGAGAGGGTCAGCGCATCGGAGACGGGGGAGATGCCGCTAGCTGCCAGGACGCGCAAATTGGCAAAAACGGCCAGCAACCAAAAACCGGATTGGTGGCCCATCAGGATGGTGAGCAGGGCAGAAAGGAGCAGCACGCCCTGTAACATGCGGCGCGGGCGGTTGACTTGTCGGCTGAGGCGAGCCCAGAATGGTGCCGCAACCATGCTGACCAGAGCGCCCAGCGTGGCCAACAGGCCAATTTGCGTTCCACTGAGGCCTTGTTGTTGATAGAAAAGGCCGATGAAGGGAAAGAGAAAGGCGCCGCTGCCAATGTAAAGGAAGTAATACAGGCGCAGATAGCTAAGTTCATCGGGGCGGGGACGAAACATGAAATAGATTATATCAAGAAATTGGTACTTGACGCGTGCCGGAATTTATGCAATAATGTAACCGGTTACAGTAACCGGTTACATTATTCCTGGAGGAGAGAGTCGTATGAAAAACAAAGTTGTCTATGCCTTTGTGGCAATCGTGCTCCTGGCTGGTTTGGTGTTGAGCGCTTGCACACCCAAGCCAACTGCTGCGGCAGAGCAAAAGAATGAGCCCGTTCAGCTGAAAATGACCATTTGGGGCAGCAGCAGCGACCCCGAAGTGTATCGCAAGCGCCTGGACTTGTTCGAGGCCAAAAACCCCACTATTAAAGTCGAGCTGGTCTATATCCCGAGCGATTATGCCCAAAAGGTGCAGACGATGATTGCCGGCGGCACCTCGCCGGATATCATTCAGCTGGCCGAGGATGTGCACGGATATTCCAGCAAGGGGCAGATTTTGCCGTTGAATGATTATGTTACCAAGTACAACGTCAACCTGAATGAGCGCTTTGGCACGGGGGGCCTGGTTGCTGCCTATTCGCGCGATGGCAAGCTCTATGCCATGCCCGACCGCGGCGGGGCGTTGATTTTGTATTACAACAAAGCCATGTTTGATGCAGCTGGCTTGTCTTACCCGACCAAAGACTGGACCTGGACGGAATTTTTGGATGCGGCGCAAAAGTTGACCATCCGCGAGGGCGATCAGGTGAAGCAATACGGCTTTGCCGCTGGTGATTGGTGGCCCTGGTGGATGAGCTTTATTTATCAGAATGGCGGGCAGGTGTTGGATGCCAATGGCAAACCGGCGCTGGATACGCCTGAAACCGTTGAAGCGTTGCAATTCTATGTGGACCTGGTCTACAAGTACAAAGTTGCCCCAAGCCCAACCGACTATGCCAATTTGGGCACCAACAGCCCCGACCCCTTGTTTGCACAGGGCAAAGTGGCGATGATTACGACCGGTTTTTGGAACGTCGGCTCGTTGCAGCAGGTGCCAGATTTGAAGTGGGACATTGCTCCGCTTTTCAAGCAGAAGAAATCTGCAACGGTGATGTTCGGCAGCGGTTTGGCGATTTCGAAAGACAGCAAGCACCCTGAAGAAGCGTTCAAAGTGATTGAGTTCCTCACCAGCGAAGAAGGGCAGATGCCGATTGTGGAAATGAAGCAAGACATGCCGGCGAATTTGAAGGTGTTGGCCAGCGATACGTTCAAGAATACGGCCTGGAGTGCAACACCGATTCGCATGGAGACGATGCTTGAATCGGCGCAGATGGCTTTGCCTTTGCCGATTGCACCGCAGTGGAATGAGATGCAAAAAGTGTTTGGCGACAACCTGGCGGAAGTGTTCCTGGGCAAGGCCGAAGTGGCTCCGGCGGTCAAGTCCATTCAGCAAGAATTGGAACAGCTGCTGAAGTAGCAGCCCGGTTGCGCTGTGGTTTGCAGAAGACGGGAGAAGTGAGGGGGCGGCAACATGTCCGGGCTTCTTCCGTCTTCTTCTGTCAGAAAGCAGAAGGAGATTCGAGATGCCAAAGCGTGTATGGATCGGCCTGATGGTGTGCGTGGGGCTGACTCTGATTGGCTTGGTGACGTGGAGAATCTGTTCAGGGAATACAATGATGACAACAATCACGATAAATCCGCAGGTTGATTATCAAACCATTGAAGGCTTTGGCGCTTCTACCGCCTGGTGGGCGCAGGTGGTGGGGGGCTGGGAGGATGAGCGTCAACAGATCGTAGACTGGCTGTTTGATTCAGAGAGCGGCATTGGCCTGACGATTGTTCGTTATAACCTGGGTGGCGGCGATGGTTGGAACATTGCCGACCCCTGGCGGCGAGCTGAGACGTTTGAGGTGGCTGCCGGGCAATATGACTGGGGGCGCGATGCCAATGCATTGTGGGTGTTGAAAGCGGCGCAGCAGCGCGGTGTGGAGCACGTGGTGGCATTTGTCAACAGTCCGCCGGCGCGCATGACGGTTTCGGGGCTGACAACGGGCGAAAAGGATGGTAAATCCAATCTGCGCCCGGAGATGTACGATGACTTTGTGCGTTATCTGGTGGATGTGGTGCGTCATTTGCGCAACGATGAGGGCTTGCCGGTGACCTACCTGAGCCCGATCAATGAGCCGCAATGGCCATGGAGCTACAAGAATGGTCAGGAAGGCTGTCATTACACGCCGCAAGAAGCAGCTGCGCTGACGCGTCGCCTGGTGACGGCTTTGGCTGCGGAGAACTTGCCGGTGTTGGTCTCGGCGCCGGAGCTGGCCGAATGGAAGCGCAGCGAACCCTATGTGGATGCGTTGCTTGGCGATGCTGTGCTGGCTGGGCAATTGCCACATTTGGCCGTGCATTCTTACTGGTCGAATCGAGAGGACAAACAACGCCTGGTACGTTACCTGGATCGTCATTATCCCGGCACGCAGTTGTGGATGTCGGAGTGGACCGAGATGAAGGAAGGCCGTGACACTGGTATGGATTCGGCCCTGGTGTTGGCCAACACAGTGCAAGATGACCTGGTCTTGGGTGGGGTTACCTCATGGCAATATTGGATTGCGGTCTCAAAATATTACTTTCGCGATGGGCTGATTTATGTAGATGAAGCAAGCCGTCGGTTGATTCCCACGCAACGCTTGTGGGCTTTGGGCAATTTCAGCCGGTTTGTGCGTCCGGGGGCGGTACGGGTCGAAGCGTTGTGCACGGGGGCAGGGTGCGACGAACTGAACATTTCGGCCTTTCGCTCAGCGGATGCGCAAACGCTGGTCTTGGTTGTGGTCAACAATGGCCCTCAGCCGCAGCAGGTGCGCCTGGATGTGCCGCAGGGATGGCAGGTGTGGCAAGTGTATGAAACCTCGGCGGAACGCTCCTTGCAGCGGATGGAGAGTACTCCGTTGCAGGCTGCGCGGGCTGAGTGGTCGTTTGCCGCACAGAGTGTGACAACAGTGGTGCTGCGATGAAATTACGCGCAAAAGAAACGCTTTGGTTTTATCTTTTGGTTTCGCCCTGGCTGGTGGGCTTCATCGGCCTGACGCTGGGGCCAATGTTATATTCATTCTATTTGGGCTTTACCGATTGGGATCTGTTCAATGCCCCACGTTGGGTTGGGCTGGATAATTTTGTGCGGCTGTTTACCCAAGACCGCATTTTTGGCAAAGCGTTGCTGAATACGTTTTATTATGCCGGGCTATCCATTCCCTTGGGGCTGACTGCTTCTTTGGCGGTTGCCTGGTTGCTGAACAAACCCCTGGCAGGGATGCGCATTTTTCGCACGCTCTATTACATTCCGGCGTTGGTGCCGGCGGTGGCAACCTCGCTCATTTTTCAGCGACTGTTGGCGCCCAACAGTGGGCTGAACCAATTGCTGGCCCTGGTTGGCATTCAGGGCCCGGCCTGGTTGCTTGACCCGTTGTGGGTCAAGCCTGCCCTGGTGTTGATGTCGCTGTGGGGGGTGGGGGGTGGCACGGTGTTGTTGTTGGCGGGGATGCAGGGCGTGCCGGTTGAGTTTTACGAGGCGGCAGCAATGGATGGGGCCAATCAGACGCAAATGTTCTTCAAGATTACCCTGCCGATGCTTTCGCCGGTTTTGTTCTTCAACCTGATCACCGGTTTGATTGGCGCTATGCAGACATTCACGCAGGTGTACATCATGACTGGCGGAGGCCCCAATAATGCCAGCTTGATGATTGTGCCCTATTTGTTTGATAATGCCTTCCGCTTTTATCACATGGGCTATGCCTCGGCGATTGCCTGGGTGCTGTTTGTGCTGATTCTGTTGTTGACTTTGTTGGTCTTCCGTTCTTCCTCCGCCTGGGTTTATTACGAGAGTGAGGTAAAACGCTGATGTGGCGTAAACTTTCCAAACTGGATGTAATCACTTCTTACACGATTTTGATGTCGTTGGGGGCTTTGCTGTTGGCGCCTTTCTTGCTGATGATTTCGATTGCGCTTTCCAGCGATGAAACGACGGTCAAAATGGCCTTCACCCTCTTCCCGCGCGAATTTCAATTTGCCAATTTTGGGCGGGTGTTTGGGCCGCAATACGCGCTGCAAACCTTCATTGGCAACAGCCTGGTGCTGTGTTTGCTGGCAGTGCTGGGGCAGGTGTTTGTCAGCAGCCTGGTGGCCTATGCCTTTGCCCGCTTGCGCGCCCCGGGGCGAGATGTGTTGTTCGTCATTTTGCTGAGCACGATGATGATTCCGGCTGAGGTGACGATGATTCCACAGTTTGATATTTTCCGTCGCCTGGGCTGGATCAATACCTTGTTGCCCCTGATTGTGCCCAACTTTTTTGGTGGGGCGTATAATATCTTCCTGATGCGGCAGTTCATCGCCCGCATTCCAATGGACCTGGATGAGGCCGCCCAAATTGATGGGCTGAGCTACCCGGGCATTTATGCACGTATCATCTTGCCGCTCATTCGACCGGTGTTGGTCACGGTGGCGATTATGACCTTCTCCTGGAATTGGGGCTGGTTTATGGGGCCGCTGATTTACATCAACGACCGGGCGCGGATGCCGTTGGCTTTGGGCGTGCAGATGCTCAGCGCAGTACCGGGTGGGCAACTTCCAAAGTATAATATCATGATGGTCGGCTCACTGATCTTGATTTTCCCGCTGATTTTGTTGTATTTCTTTGGGCAGAAGTACATCTATCAGGTGGGGATTGTCTCAAGCGGCAGTTCTGCGGTCAAGTGAAGCCGGCAATGAGGTGTTGAGTTGGCTAAAAAGAGCGTCACAATTTACGATATTGCTCAAATGGCGCACGTTTCGGTTGCAACGGTTTCGCGCGTGGTCAACAATACCGGTCAGGTGCGTCCGCAAACGCGGCAGCTTGTCCAATCCATCATCGAACAGACCGGGTTTCGCCCCAATGTCCTGGCGCAGAGCCTTTCGACGCGTGCCACGCGCACGATCGGCTTCATCCTGCCTGATATTACCAATCCGTTCTTTGCTTCGGTGTTCCTGGAAGCCGAGAAGCGTGCCCTGGCGCTGGGCTATACGGTCATGCTGGCCAATAGCCTGAACGACCCGGCGGTTGAATCGCAAAACCTGTTGAGTTTTGCCGAAAAGCAGGTAGATGGGATCATCTTCATGGGCGGACGGGTGAATGATAACCCACCGCGCCCAGAGCATGTGGCCGAGATGCAAACCGTGTTGGAGCAGACGCCGATTGTGATGATCAATGGCAAGATGCCCGGCATTGATTGTTACGATGTTCATGCCGATGAGGCGCAGGGCATTCACGATGCAGTTGCCTACCTGGTGGGGCTTGGTCATCGGCGGATTGAGATGATTGGTGGCGTGCCGGGCAACCTGACGACGGATGAAAAGCTGACGGCCTTTGCCCATGCCTTGCAGCAACACGGCCTCGACTTGCCCGATCCGCTGACTTTGCCCGGGCGTTGGTCTGTGCTGGATGGCATGGCCTGTCTGGAGGCGCGCTTGCAGCGCCCGCCTTTGCCAACGGCCTTCATTGCCATCAATGATTTGATCGCCATTGGTGTGTTGCTCAAGGCGCAGGAGCTTGGGCTGAACGTGCCGGGCAATTTTTCGTTGATTGGCATTGATGATATTGCCTGGGACGAGATGATGCGCCCGCCCCTGACCTCCATCAGCCAAAATTACGCGCAGCTGGGCCCGGCGGCGGTAGATGTGATTGTCGCTGTCAGTGAGGGACAAGACCCGCCGCGCCAATGTGTGGTGCCCACCTTTTTGGTGGCGCGCCAATCGTGCGGGCCGGCGACGAGATAATCTTTTTTGACGTTGTTTTGACGATGACAGGATATGCTATCCATAGCGTATCCTGTTTTTTGTTTTTGGAGGTTTCTCATGAAGTACACGTCAAAAATTGGGGTGGCTTTGCTGGTTCTGGCGTTGGCGCTGATTGCCTGTGGCAAAACGACGCCGACTCAGACATCTGAGCTTGTTGTGCCGACGCAGACCGCTGCACCGCTTGCTGCAACGTCAACCCCATCTGTGCCGCTTGTGCCTTTGGGCGAGGTGCAGCAAGTGCAAGAAGGCGGCTTTTCTTTTGCCATGGTGCCGGGCTATGAAATGCAGTCATTGGGCGGGCTGGTGACGATTGCGCCGCCTGGAACGGACCCGGACGTTGGCCCGATGATCACGCTGATCGGCGGTGAGGTGGAGCAAACGACCAACGAAGGGCTGTATGAGATGCTCAAGCAGGGTTCTGCAACGTTGCAGGTTGGGCCGGCGCGCCCGATTCGCGTGGCCGGGGTGGACGGGTTGGAGGCTGACCTGAGTGGTGAGAACAACGGCAAGTCCATGACCGGACGGGTGGCCTTGGTGATGGTGACGCCTACGCAGGAATTTGTCCTCTTGGCGGGCGCACCGACCGAGCGTTGGGCGGAGTTGGAGCCATATTACACCGCTGTGCTGGCTTCGGTGACTTTTTCTGAGCTCACTTCGCTGTCGCAGCCAACCGAGGATGTGCCCTCTGGCCTTAACCTGGCCCCGGGATGGTATGTCTATTCGAATGCCAATGCGGTGCGTGACCTGGCCGTGGTGGATGGCAAGCTTTATGCGGCGACGACTGGCGGTGTGACGGTGTGGGACTTGCAGACCCCCGGTCGGGTGGATAAGTACACAACGCTGGACGGCCTGGCGCATATCAGCAATTATGCCATTGAGCCGTGCGCGCTGCCGCAGGCGCTGCTGCTGAGTGGCTCGCTGCAGGGGCTGAGCTTTTTTGACCCGCAGAGCAAGCGCTGGACGACGAATGCGATCTCCCTGCCCGAGGATAGCCGCGTGGCCGCCAACAAGGTGACCAACCTGTTGTGCGATGTTGCCAATGACCGCCTGTTGATCGGCTATTCTGGGTTGGGGGTATACAATCTCAACGATGGCAGTTTTGTGCGCTATACGACCAAACAGGGCCTATCCTGGGATGGCGTGTCCGATGTGGCGGTCAACGGTGAAGAGATTTGGGTCGCTTCGGGCTATAACGGTGTGGCGCAAATCCGCAATGGACAGGTGACGGTGCATAACAAGGCAAGTGGTCTTTCGAACGAGACGGCTTTTTCTGTCCTGGCCCGGGATGGGGTGGTGTGGGTTGGCACCGCTGGCAGTCTGGAGCGGTTTGCCAATGGGCAATGGACGGCCTACACAAGCAAGACAACCCCCAACCTGCCCGGCAGCGTTCAACACATGGCGCTGGCCGCGGATGGCACGCTGTGGCTGGCTTCTGCTCCCCTGGTCGGGGCCGGGCAACTGTGTCAGTTCGACCCGAAGACGGCAAGCTGCTTGCGCAGCTATCAAGATGCAGCGGGCGATGCGATCATGGCGCTGACGCTGGATGAACAGGGCCGCCCCATCTATGGCACAGAGCGCGGCATCTTCTTGCTGGATGGCGAACAGGTGACTGCTTTCGTCTTGCCTGAGGAACGCCTGGTGAGCAACAGCGTTTCGGCCCTGGCGCAAGATGCGGAAGGCAAGCTGTGGGTCGGGGCGGGCGCAGCCATTCAGCGCCTTGACCCGGCCGCGCCGGATGCAGCCTGGCAGAGCTTTCGCAAGCAGGATGGGGCGGGGGGAAACTGGGCGGTGAGCATGGCTCGCGCCAACGATGGCCGGATGTGGTTCGCCATGATGAACGGCGATGCAAGCAGTTACTTTAACGGCGCGTGGAAGACTTACCCGAACGTGCGCAGCTTTGAGGCCGTGGCCGCAGATGCGCAAGGGCGCGGTTGGTTCGCCGACACCAGTGATGGCATTGTGGTGCTCAACCCCGATGGCAGCACAGCGATGACGTTTGGCAAGGATAATGGTCTGAGCACAAGCAGCGTCTATTCCTTGCTGGCCGATGGCGAGAGCATGTGGGTTGGCACGACCGAGGGCCTGTATCGCTATCAGGATGGGCAAATGAAGGCTGTCTTCCCCAAGGGCGACCCGGCGCTGCCGAATACCTGGATCCGCTCGATGGCGCTGCTGCCGGATGGGCGGATGGTGATTGGGATGCAGACGGGCATCGCTTTGTACGATGGCAAGACGACGCGCGTTGTGCTGGACTTGTTCAAGCAAACGCTGCCCTCCAATGTGGTCAGCGTGGCCGTGACGCCGGATGGCAGCATTTGGGTTGGCACGGGGGGCGGCGGGTTGTATGTTTCTGCCGATGGCGAGACGTGGAAGTCTTATCGCACGACGGATGGGCTGCCCTCGAATTTCATCAACGTGGTGTATGTGGATGGGTATGGTACGCTGTGGGTCGGTTCGGGCGGCTCGTTCGATGGCGGTGCCTTGCTGCGGATTGTGCCGTAAGTGCGGCGTGCGTGATGGAATGAGGCGCTGTGCGCTCGCTGCAGTTGCGGTGAGCGCACAGGTTGTTTTCAGGAGAAGTATTGCAGGGCAAGGCGCAAGCGCACATCAACATCGGCGGGGGCATCGCGCGGAATGGATTGAATGGCGGCTTGTGCCTCGACGACGCTGTAGCCGAGGGCGGTCAGTGCTTCGAGCACTTCGGTGTCGGCATCGGGCAGGCCAGTGACCAGGCCCAGCTCGCTGCTGCTGCCCAACTTGCCTTGCAGGTGCAACAAGATCTTGGCGGCGGTTTTTTTGCCGATTCCGGGCACGCGCGCAAACACCTCGGCCTGCTCGTGGAAGACGGCGCGCCGAATGGCATCTACCGAGAGCGTGGAAAGGACGGCCAACCCCAGGCGCGGGCCGATGCCCTCGACCCCTAGCAGCAACACGAAGGTGTCGCGCTCGGTGACGGTCTCAAAGCCGTAGAGTGCCAACAGATCTTCACGCACGACCAGGTGCGTGTGCAGCAAGATGCGCTGACCGGCAACTGCCTGCAGGCGCAGGGCGGCGGGGGTGTGGACGTGCAGGCCAATGCCCCCGACCATGACCAACAGACCATCTTCGAGTGTGGCAGCAATCTGCCCTTCAAGTGCGGCGATCATGATGCGCTCCTTTGGTGATAAGCCTCATACAGCACCAGGGCGGTGGCGACGGCCAGGTTGAGCGAGTCGCTGCGGCCCTGCATGGGAATGCGTACAACCGCCTGACACAGGCGCAAATGTTCGGGTTGCAGGCCTTGCCGTTCGCTGCCCATCAGCAGCAGCAAGGGGTCGGGGTAGGCAAAGCCGTGATAATTGTCTTTGGCCTTGTCGGAGGTGCCGATGACGGCCAGGTTTTGGGCCTGTTGCCAGGCCTGAAATTCGTCCAGGCGGGCGCGCACCAACTGCTGACTGAACAGGGCGCCCATGCTGGCGCGCACGGCGGTTGGGTCATAGGCATCGGTGCATTGGTCAAGCAAAATGACGCCGGACCCGCCGACGGCATCGTGTGTGCGCAAGATGGTGCCAAGGTTGCCCGGGTCTTGGACGGAATCGAGCACGACCCAGGTTTGGCCGGGCTGTGGGTGAATGCTGTGCAGCGGTTGATATTGCTGATGCAGCACAGCGGCCAGGCCTTGAGGGCCTTCTTTCTGGGAGAGCGAGGCAAACACGGCTTCGCTCACCTCCAGAATGGACAGGCCGCGTTGGGCGGCTTCTGCCAGCAGGTCACGCGCCAGGCTGCTGGTTAGCAGGGCCGGGGCGACAATCAGCGTTTCGATTGGGGCAGATTGTTGCACCGCTTCGGTGACGATGCGCAGCCCTTCGATGAAGTACAGGCCGGTTTGCTGACGCTCTTTGCGCTCGCGCAGTTTGCGAATGGCTTTGATTTGTGGGTTGGCAGTGCTGGTGAGGATCATAGGCTGGTTTGGCTGAGGCTGAGGAAGCGTTGACTGTGCAGGTGACAGATGGCAACGGCCAACGCGTCGGCGGCATCATCCGGGCGGGGAATATCGGGCAGGCCGAGCAGGGCGCGGGTCATCTGCTGCATTTGCGGTTTGTCGGCCCCGCCATAGCCGGCAACGGCTTGTTTGATTTGCATGGGCGTGTATTCGGCGATGGACAGGCCGGCCTGGGCCAGGGCAAGCAACGCCACCCCGCGCGCCTGACCGACAGCCAGGGCGGTGGTGACATTGCGCGAGAAAAACAGCTTCTCCACCGCTGCTGAGGTGGGGCGGTGGAGAAGGAGAAGATCATTCAATTGCTGATACAGGCTTACCAGGCGGATTTCGGCTTGTTGCCCGGCTGGGGTCGTGAAGACGCCATAGCGCACGCAGCGCAGACCGTCGGACGTTTCCTCAACCAGGCCATAGCCGGTGGTGGCTGTGCCAGGGTCAATGCCCAGCACCAGCATTGCGGCCTCTGCCTAGCCTTCCATGGCGGCCATGGCAGCTTCTGAGACGTTCAGGTTGGAGTAGACGTTTTGCACGTCGTCCATGTCTTCGATTGTCTCGATGGCGCGCATCACTTGCAATGTGTCTTCAACGGAGAGTTCGATTTCCTGGTTGGGGATCATGCGCAGACCGGCTTCTTCGATGTGGACATTAATGGCGCGCAGTGCGTCGCTGAGGGTCTTGAACGATTCAACCGGGCCGATGATTTCAATCGTTTCATCTTCTTGGGTCACATCATCCGCGCCGCCTTCCAGTGCGGCTTCGAAGATGGTGTCGAAGTCCTTGCCGGAGGGGGAAACAGAGAAGTAGGCCACGCGCTTGAACTGCCAGCTGACCGAGCCCGATTCGCCAAGGTTGCCGCCAGCACGCGAGAGGGCGTGGCGCAGCTCGGCAACGGTGCGGTTGCGGTTGTCGGTGACGCATTCGATGATCAGCGCAATGCCTTTGGGGGCGTAGCCCTCATAAGTAACCTGCTCGAAAGCAGCACCATCTTTCAGTTCGCCCGTGCCGCGCTTGATGCCGCGCTCGATGTTATCTTTGGGCATGCTGTTATCACGCGCCTTTTCAACGGCGAGGCGCAAACGAACGTTGGTTTCAATATCGCCGCCGCCTTCGCGCGCTGCCATGACGATTTCGCGCGTCAGACGGGTGAAGAGTTGGCCGCGCTTGGCGTCCCCGGCGCTTTTCTTGCGCTTGATGGTGGCCCAATGTGAATGACCTGACATGACTCACTCCTTATAAACCCATCGAAGGGATTAATCTTTGAGGCGATATTATACCATAAGATGAAGCGCACAAAAATGTTTTGTGAACAATTGCCGTTTAAAAATTGAACGCTTGATGACGAGGCTTTCTGTTGAAAAAAGGGGCAAAAATGGGTAGACTCTTGCTATCTCGATTGCTTGGAGTGTTCAGATGAAACGGATTTGGATGGCAGGGCTGATTTGCTTGTTATCTTGGTTGGGGGCTGGCGTTTCGGGGTGGGGCGGGCAGGCCGCCGCGCTGACAGCAAACACGTATTATGTTTCCAGCTCAGCTGGCAACGATGCCAACGATGGGCTTTCGGAGGGTACACCCTTGCGCAGCATTGCACGGGTGAATGGCCTGACGTTGCATCCGGGGGACCGGGTGCTGTTCAAGTGCGGGGATGTTTGGCGGGGTGAGATGTTGACGATTCGTCATTCGGGCACTGCTGCTCAGCCGATTACGTTTGGCTCGTATCCGGCAGGGTGTGTCAATCAACCGCTCCTCTCCGGGACTCAGCCGGTATCTGGCTGGGTGGCGTTGGGCGGCAACCTCTATCGCGCCGACCTTGCTGCGGGGGCCAATGCCGGGCGTTTTCCGTATGGCGTCAATCAGCTGTTTCGCAATGGTCAGCGCCTGACCCTGGGGCGTTGGCCCAACCTGGATGCTGGCGATGGCGGGTATGCGACGTTAGAAGGGCAGCCATCCGGCACTCAGGTGACGGATGCGCAATTGCCTGCTGGCAATTGGAGCGGGGCGGTGTTGCACATCAAAAGCATTCGCTGGGCGATTCTCAATCGGCAGGTGACTGCTTCTTCTGGCACGACACTGACGCTGGGCAGCCCGGTCAGTTGTTGGGGCGGCAGCTGCGCTGGCTGGGGCTATTTTTTGAACAATCACCCCAATACGCTGGATCGCGATGGGGAGTGGGCGTTGAGTGGCAACGGGTTGTATCTTTATTCCACGTCTGGCGCTCCGTTGGATGGCGAGGTTGAGGCATCGGTTGTGCTCTTTGGCGATGGACAGGCTCAGCGCTCATGGGGCGGAGTCAATTTGGGGGCGGATTATGGCAGCCCAATTGCCTATGTGACGGTTGAAAACCTGGCCCTTTCGGGCTGGTTTCGGCATGGCATTGCAACCCCCACCAATATGCACCCCAGTGAGCCGCATGATTTGATCCTTCGCAACAACACCATTCGCGATGTGGATGGCACTGGCATCAACCTGGAGACCTGGGTTTGGGACGCACAGGATGGCCGTCCGGATGGGTGGCGCGGCGGCTATGCGTTGACTGTCAGCGGCAATCGGGTTGAGCGCGCCAATCACATGGGCATCAACCTCTACAGTCGTTCTTCTACCTTTGAACGAAACACATTGCTGGATATTGCACGGATTGAAAACCTGGGGGCACGTGGCATGGGCTGCGACTATGATGAGGGCGATGCGAGCGGCGGCATTTGTACGGAGGATGGCGATGGCATTCGCATCAAAGCTGGCAACGCAGCGGATAGTGGAAACTCGAATACCTTCCGGGGCAATCGCCTGGAGCGGATTGGCTACAATGGCTTCGATGTGTTTGGGTATGGCAACTTCTTTGAAGGCAATGTGATTTTGCAAGCCTGTATCTCCAAAGGCGATTGTGGCGCCGTGCGCACCTTTGGCAATGGCTCACTGAGCAGCACACCTGTGCATGACCTTGTCTTTCAGAACAATATTCTGGTGGATACGATCGGCAACACCGACGGGTGTCGCAGCGATTTTGACGCTTTGTTTGGGTTTGGTTTCTATGTGGATTATTTCTCGCGTGACATTGTGTTGAATGGCAACACGGTTGCTCATTCAACCGCTCATGGGGTCTTGTTCCAGGATTCAACCGGCGTGTTGGTCGGCAACACGCTTTACAATAATGGCGATACGGATGATTATTCCGCAGCGCAGTTGTTTGTTGGCAGCGCGCCGGCTTATGTTGGCAGCAGCACGGACAATATTTTCTTTGGCCTAAACCCGCATGCCCGAACACTGGCTTTGAATGAGCTGTCGCGCTTGGGGAGCTCTGATAACAATCGGTATTTCCATCCCTACCGGGCCAATCACATTTACGCCGGCAGTGAATACAATTTGGCAACCTGGCGCAGCGTCAGCGGCAAGGACACGCACTCGGTTGAGCATTGGTACACCCAACCGATCGGGCAGACGCCGCGCTCGCACTTGTTCTACAACGACACCGCACAAACGCAAATCGTCAATTTGGGGGCGATTTATTACCTGGACTTGAATCAAACGCCGGTTTATGGCACGCTCTCCCTTGCACCATACACGTCCAGAATTTTGGTTGAAAATGGCACGGTGACCGATTTGGCTGTACAAATGGCGGTGATGGGCCCGCTACAGACCGAACCCGGGGCAACCGTGACATATACGATGACGCTTGAAAACCGGGGCTCTGTGGCAGCGAGTCAGGTGATTTTGGAAAATATCGTGCCGGCGCAGATTGTCAACCTCAGCTGGTCAGCGGATTCTGGCGCGGTGGCCCTGCAACCGGGCACGCGCTACATCTGGTCGTTGGCGAGTTTGCCCGCCGGGGGACGGGTGGTGTGGACCGTGACGGGCGAGTATGCAGCAGACTTGATCGCCGGAACGCCTTTGCTGCTGGAGGCAACGGTGAGTTCTGAGACGCCGGATGGCAACCCGGGCAACAATGTGAGCCGGGTGTGGTTGGGCGACTGGCAGCGCCTGTATTTGCCAGCAATTGAACGATGAAAAGAGCATCAAGATAGTCGCGCCTGTTGTCAATTTTTTTGGGGGCCCGCTCCCTTCAGCCAACCTGAGAACGGATCGAAGCCCCAAGAAATGACAAGGCGCGGCCCCGGTTACTCTTGTTCGAAATGTTGCCCTTTGAACTTCAACGTGTTGCAGTTTTCAACGATAATCCGCACTTTGTCCTCTGGAATTCCGCCTGGAATTTCCACATCAATCTCGAGGGTGATTTTTGCTCTGGCCCCAATCAGGCTGATCAGGTGGTTTAGCACCTCATCTGAAATTCGACCAGCATCGCGGACCATGCGGGTGGGGTCCAATTCCACGCTGCCGTGGAAACGACGAAAAACGGGGGGGCGCTCGGTTTCAATGCCACCTATCGGTAAGGGTGGGGCAGTCACAACCCCCGTCTCGTGGGTATGGTTGGTCGGTGTTGCTCCGCCATCCGAATACGTTTGCGCTTGTTGCTCTTGTGCCTGACGTTGTTGTTGGGCAATCTCCGGTTTGACCAAGACGCTGGACGAATCGAGCCTTACGTTCGGAATGCTGCCGGCGGTCAAGCCCATGTAGCTGCCATCGGGACGCACGGCTTCGGCATAGGCGAAAGTGTCTCCCCAGGTCAGCGAGCCGACCCCGCTGCGAATGGTCGCAAGCAACACCTCTTCATCTCGCAAACGCGAGAGATACAGATATTGGGCCAGGTATTCCCACAACTGTTTCGTGCCGATGTGAGGGGCATCTTTCCATAGCCAACGGTCCAATTCCATGCGCAGCAAGGCAGGTGACCACTGTGTAATCAGCAGCTCATCGCTCTTCAGCTTTTTGGCGGCGCGGCTGACCAGGCTATCGCCCCCTTGCAGGCGGCTGATAGACCATTCAATCGGCGCGGTACCTTGTTGCTTTGGCACGATCAGCTGACAATATGTCTCCAACAGGCGGGCCTGAATGGTATCGGCGTGATTTTGAATTTGTTTCTTCACCTGATTCTTCTGAGAAGCATCCAGGTTCAGCTGTTCTTCCTCTTGCTCAATCGAAGTCCAGGCCAGCCAATTGCGCACGGCTTGCTGCAACTCGGAGAGCCGTTCGGCATCGGCGGCCAGGAAGATGAGCATGTTGCGATAGTGGCGCGGGCTGTTGCCGCGTTGCTCCAAAATTTCCCGAGCTGCGCTGAGCGCTTTGCTTTCTTCGCTGCGGCTGCGGTGTGCCTGCCCCGGCCCTAAAATGACCAATCGGCAGGCGGCTTCGTCGGGAACATCGGCGCTGTTTGCCGGGATGGCATGGACGCCGGCGAAGTCTGCCCGGTCGCGGCGCACAAGTTCGCGCACGCGGCGGATGATTTCATCCTCGACGACTTCGGGTTTGCGTTCATACTGAGCAGCGCGGTCTGAGGCCATGCGCGTAATCGTCGGGCGGGTATCAAACCAATAACGCGTGGCATCGGAATAGAGGTAATTCAGCTCATTCGAGAGTCGCCGTAGCGCATCGCCAAAGATGGCCGGCGATTCGCCGGGTTGAACGCAGCCAAGTTTGATGCGCACTTCTTCAACGCCACGTGCTTTTTGTGTGTTGGTGGAGGGGGCGCTGCCGATGAAGATGGCGCGCGCCACCCGCCGACAGGCGGAATAGCGCCCCAGGTTGGGGTTGTCGCGATCCAGCGCCAAGGGGCGGCTTTGCAGGCCGTCAATATCTTTGTCAACCACAGCCCCCCAGCCTTCTGGCAGGTAGCGCGTGACTTCAAAACGCACATTGGTTGTATCCATTGGCACGCTGCCGGGCATAATCAGCAGTGAGCCATCCGCATTTTCCCACAGCTCATGCACAATCGAGGCCATCATGCGCAGCACGCCGCGCGTGCGCTGAAAACGTTCCAGGGTTGACCAATCTTCATACAGCCGGTCGAACAGCTCGGGGTGAATCGGGTAGGCAGAGATCAGGCGCTGTTCATAGTCTGCCTCGCGGCATTCGGAGGGAAATTCGGAGCGGTTGGTCTGATACATTTCGGCAAAGGCGCGACAAACAGCATCGCGTCCCACGTAATCGCTAACGGGTTGGAACAAGCGTCGCCGCACGATTTCGAAGCTCTCGGTTGCGGAAGCGGGTTTCCAAACCGCTTCCAGGCGGCCAAACACATTGCGGATGCGCTCCAGCGCTGCCTGTCCGCCTTCGCCGCCAATCTCGATATCGGATTGCGGAATGGCGGCGACTACCATAGCATCGGGCACGGCTTTGGCGGCCTCGGTCAGGGCCTGGGCAAAGGTCATGTTGGCATCAAACGATCCACCCGGCAGGTCGTCCTTGCCGTATAGCTGACGGGCATAGGCAACCCATTCGTCAATCAGCACAAGCACAGGCCCAAATTGATCGAAGAGCCGCGCCAGTTTCTCCGAGCCGGGGCTGATGCCGCGCCGATCCTCTTCGGCGATCAGCTCGTAGGCCTGACTTGCTTGCCCCGAAGCCTGACCAATTTGCCAGGCCATCTCGCCCCACAGGGTGCGAATTTGGGTGCCATCCGGTTTGGTGCGCACCTCGGCCGGGCTGAGTTGCGTGCCGACCAGCACGGCACGGCAGGCAACCGGCAGATCCACTTCTCCGCCCTTAAGCCCCTTGGGCACCAGGTTTTCCAGCCCGGGCACGTCTTGCGGCTTGAGTTGCCCGCCAAACAGGTGATAGAGCGCCAGCATGGAGTGTGTTTTGCCGCCGCCAAAATTGGTTTGCAATTCGACGACCGGATCGCCGCCAGCAGAAGTCAGCCGCGCCCAGGCTCGCGAAAGCAGTCGGCTCAACCCCTCCGTCAGGTAGGTGCGGCGGAAGAATTCTTTCGGGTCACGATATTCGGCTTCGGCTTTGCCGGTGAGCACCTGGAACAAGTCGGCAGCAAACTCAGCCATTTGGTAGCGGCCTGAGGCCACATCCGGGTGTGGAGTGGCGATTTCGCGCCAGGGCCGCAGGCCTTGCGCAACCCCGGTTGAAATCAGGCTGGCCGATTTCTTCAGCTCGCGCTTTGCCTCGGCTTCATAGCGCTGCCGCAGCATTTCGTGGCTCAATTCTTGCAGTTCTTCCAGGCCTGCCCCATGCACCATCTCGAGCAGGCGCGCCATCGTATCCAGGGCGCGATAGGTATCATCGGCATCCAAGGGTTGCTGATGTGCCCATTTGTTGCGCACTTCGCGCAATTCGCTGACGTAGCTGCGCCCACTATGCCCCAATTCGTCTTTGAAGACGGCGTTCCAGTTATCCCACAGGATGAGCAGCAAGGCCTGAATATCGAGCTTTTCAAAGCGCTCTTCCGGCGTGCCGCTGCTGTTGAGTGCCTCATGACCGACGGAATTTTCCAGAATCGTTTCGACGCCGCTGACCCACCAGGCCTCTTTGTAGGTGTTCTGCAATTGCCGCCGGATGTAGGGCATCAATCCGCTGCGCAAGATGTGCAGCCCTTTGCCGATTCGTTCGATATGACTGATTGCCATGGTACTGCTCCTGTTGTGAATTGAAACCAAAAGTATCGCAGATTATAAGAAACTTTGCTGCCGTGGGATCTTGCCGACCTGTTCCTTGATTCTCGGCCAGGCAATGACCAGCGTGTTGTACGACAGGGCGTCTGTTGCCCAACCTTTGCGCTCACATACTGTGTACAGACGGTAGGCCAGGTCGCGGGCGGTTTCACCGGCCGTGCCTAGCTCGGCCAACAGGGCCGCGCTGCCCTGCTCGCCGGTTTTATCCAGGGCATGGATGAGGTATTGCGTTGCTTCCCAGACGCTGAGGCGTTTGTCGGTGCCGGGGTGCCAGTCTTGCGGCAGCTCTTCGCGGCGCAGCAGGCGCACTTTGCCGGCGCGGGCTTCGAGGAAGCCGGCCTGCGCCAGCCCTTCGACGCTCGTGTTCTTGGCCTTGGAGAGTGTTTCGGCAACGCCGTACGGGCCGGGCTCGTGACCGTATTGTTCGAACCAGGCCAGCGCCCAGCGCGTGTCGGCATCGTATTCGCCTTCCTGCTCGGTCAGGTATTCGTCGAGTGCCTGATTGATCAGCGCCAGGGCAGAGCGTATGCTCATCGGACTGCCGTTGGCTTCCAGCACCCGCGCGTGGCGCGAGAAGATGGCCATGCCGGGGCCGATGGCGGCCTGAGCGAGATCCACCGGGGCGATGTTGCCCTTTTGCAGTTGGCGCAGGGCCGGGGGCAGTTCACGCTTGAGGATGGCGAGGAAGTCGCGCCGTGTGATGGTTGGGGCATCGGCTGGGAGCGGGCGGCAGACGAGCACGATCGAGGAGGCCAGGGCGTTGGTGCCGATGCTTATGCTGCGACCGCTCCGTTCGGTGCGCATCGGCCAGGTGCCGGTGATTTCAAAGCCGCTTTGCAGCAGGCCTTCGAGCATCGTCTCCCAACCGGTGGAGGCGCGGTCGGCGGAGGAGGAAGTTGGCTGTTGTTCCTCGTCTTCGCTTTCTGTTTGTTTGAAGGCGTAAAAGACGGTGACGGGGTAATGGGGCTGTGCAATGCGCCGGAAGTTTTGGAACGCACGCTGCAGGCCTTGTTCAAAAAATTGTTTGGCCCGTTCTTTGTCGCCGTCAAAGCGATAGGGGGTGGCGACCAATTCTTGCGCTTTGGGCACGAGCAGGGTGGAAAACAAATCGGGGTAGATGTCGCCCAAGGCGTGGCGCAGCCAGACGTAGAAGAAATCGGACAGGTCGGCGTAGCCGATGTTGTCGTAGTAGGGCGGGTCCATGGAGAGCATGGCTGCCGCACTCACTTCTTGGGCATTGGCTTGTTGAACGGTGCCGCCTACGGAGGCAGGGGTGGTGTCAATGGCTTTGCCAATCAAATTAATCATTGCCATCCAATTGCCGGTCGAATCGCACAGCGGGTTGGCCTCGGCATAATCCCAGGTCATGGGGATGGCCTGCCGCCCGAAAGTGCTACGCATTTTTTCAGCAGAGCTGGTCCATGTAGAAATGTTTGACCAAAAGTCGGTTGCTTTATCCACTGCGAAGGCCAGGTAGGTTGCGATGGCGTCGGCGTAGGCTTCGGGGAGGGGTTTTGCTTGGGGGCCCCTCACCCCCGGCTCGTGTGGAGTGCCCCTCACCCCCGGCCCCTCTCCCACAAGGGGAGAGGGGTGGGAGGAAGTCGGGTCTGGGCTCTGTCCCACAAGGGGAGAGGGGAGGGAGGAAGTCGGGTCTGGGCTCTGTCCCACAAGGGGAGAGGGGAGGGAGGAAGTCGGGTCTGGGC
>Ga0208695_1000344_pt1 | contig 54057 bp, 73 predicted proteins | sample AD_UKC111_MetaG_FD_184449 | JGI IMG/M metagenome (GOLD analysis project Ga0208695, IMG submission 184449) | Active sludge microbial communities of municipal wastewater-treating anaerobic digesters from Hong Kong - AD_UKC111_MetaG (SPAdes)... | ecosystem: Engineered > Bioreactor > Anaerobic >... | reverse complement strand
CGGCGATAAACCAAAAGGATATAGCCAACCAAACCACGGCGGCGGCTGTTCTTGCGGCTCTCCAAGGGGTGCTGAATGTTAATGTAAATGGGAGTTTAGTGGCTAACGAAACGAATAAAGCGGTAATGGCAAACACAAATATTTTAGCTGCTGATTATACTGCCGATGGCAATAAATCATCTTTGCTTATGGTTTTAACCGATACGTCAAGCGTACTGTCGCTGCTGGTTGATGGCGTTAGCGGTACTTTAAATAGTGGAATTGCCTTAGACGCTGGTAAATGGTATGCGTTTGAGATACCTATTACATATCAATCAACCTATAATCTTCAATCATCAGTATCCGCTACGATGCAGATCAAATGGGTGGTGATGTAAGATGATGTTAAATCCTCCGCAGGGCTCAAACGTTTTAGCAAACAAATACACCGATAGTTTTTTTAACAGACGGAAAAGATTGCAAGGTTTAGTCTGGGAAGCAAAGTATGTATCTGCCAATCTAGCAATTTACTATAGTTCCGAGACTGGTTTATCCAAATTAATCCATGTTTATAGTGGTGATGCCATATTGTTAACGGGAACTGGGTATCAGTATCGCATAATTTATTGTAGTAGTGATGGTACTATAAAAAGCAGAAGTGATTTTATCACCGTAGACACGGTATTTACCAATGAATATTATGTTAGATTTGCGGTATCTAAAACGGGTGGAGGCGCGATTGACCAAACCCTTATAAACTCAGTTGTAAGTATCTTTGCGACAACAAAAGATGAATATAAGGACTATGTGCCGGTTGGTGAATCCTATGTTAACTCAAATACATATATTGAACCCACGTGGGATTTGAGCGGATATTATGCTGCTTGGGATGCTTTAGTTGCGGCCGATCCAACGTATGTTACAAAAACTCTGCTTGTCAACGAACCGACGGGGCTACCTATGTATAGGTATGATTTTATGCCCTTGTCTCCGATTAGAGACAAAGGCGATAGACAACTTCCGCAGGCTGTACTACCGAAAATTATTTATTTAGGAACCGCCCACGGAAATGAAAAAACAGCTGCGGCAATCGATTTGAGGTTTTTTAGCGACTTGGTTTATAATTGGAAAACGAATGGTATATTAAGATTAATGCGTTATAATTTACATTTTATTGTTGTACCTACCCAGAACCCCTATGGATTTAATAATAATAGCAGATATAACTCAAATTCCGTAGACCTCAATCGCAATTATCCTACTGGTTGGGTAGCTGGAGATCATGCAGGGGCGAGCGCGTTGTCAGAAATCGAAACGCAAACAATTAATGCCTTGCTTACGAAAAACAAAGATGCAATACTGACAATCGATAGCCACAATTCTGCACGTATAGTACAAGGCGGTGGTCTTGGATATTATGCACTAGCCAATGATGTGTGCTTAAATTGCATAATGGATGCGGCATTGAGGATTTCGGACGATGCGCGGGTTGATTATCCGTTGTTGCAGACCGAAAACCCAGGTTTAGCAAGCAGAAATTTATTTAGTATGTTTCAACCAAGTGCGACTTTGGGAGGGCAACTTGTCAGGCACTTTCCTACTTTGGGGATAAAAGGGATTTTAAGCGAAAAATCAGACGCTTTTGACTACACAAGCTCGTATGATGCTAAGGATCTACAAAATATTTGGGTAAATACAACCGGAACGACTATATTAGCGGCGTTGTTAAATGCGGCAGTATTACAGAGTTATTGAGTTCCACTAAATAGAGATTTATCATAACTCATTAACAGCCCTAACCGGCTGTTTTTATTTTGCAACAGAGAAAGGGGCGGAAAGGATGGAACACCAGTGCTACCAAGAAGCCAGGATCAGGGCTTTAGAGACGGAGCAGGCTAAAACTGAGGTGTACTATAAAAACACCCAAGGTGACATCGAGGAGATAAAAGAAATACTGAAACAGCTACAGCAGCAAAAACCAAGCAATGCCGCCCTATGGCAACCGATTATTGTCGAGGTCGTCAAGCTCATGACGACAATGGTTTTAATTCTAGGCGCCTTAGCGGGAGCAGAAAAGATTATCGCGAGGTGATGGCAGTGGATGTTCGAAAATTAATTGACGCTATGAAACGAAAAGGATATGTGGTATTTGAGGATGAGCGAAAAGATTATAACCTAAATATTGTTGGTGTTCGCTCCGAAAATAAAACTCCCGGAAAGTTTGATGACACACTATATGTTTTTTGGAAATTTAAAGGGAAATGGACGTTGCATAGTTACTCCATAACGACGGATCCAGGACAATATTATTTAAAGCATCCGATGAACGTTAATGGAACAGCGATTCTAAAGCCCGGGCAATATCGGGGAATGTGGAAAATCGGATTGCATAAAGGAAAGTATAAAGCGCTTGTACAGGCAAGGCCGGTAACTGTAATTCGCGATAGAAATAAAGATGATATTCTGGACTTTGATTCTCCAAATGAGCAGACCGGTATGTTTGGTATAAACCTTCATCATGCGTCATCTTATGGTGTTTCAGTGAATGTCGGTAGGTGGTCCGCTGGATGCCAGGTGTTTGCCGATATAGAAGAGTTTAACGAAATGATGGATTTAGCAGAGCGGGCTAAGGCCAATTGGGGCAACAGCTTTTCTTATACCCTTCTAGAGCAAAAAGACTTTGCTTAAATAGAGAGTGGAACAATACCGCTCCTTTTTATGCCTCTCTCTTATATTTGAAAAAATGAAAGGATGTGTTTGTTTATGTGGGAAAAGTTTGGTTTGGAAATCGTTCAAATGTTGTTGCCGGTGATTGCGGCTTTACTGATGGCGTTGATTGGGTACGGGGTGGCATTCCTCAAAGCGAAGACGAATGCCTTGAATGAAGGAGTAGCTAAACAGTCCATCCTTGCTTCCATTAATGAAGCGGAGCGGGTGGCGAAGAATGCGGTCATGGCTGTCAAACAGACGCTGGTTGATGACTTGAAAAAGGCTGCCGAGGATGGGCAACTAACGGACCAGGAGAAACAGGCCGCACTAAATAAGGCCAAAAATATATTTATGGCAACCATTTCTAAGAATAGCCTTGGAATTCTTGAGGCCGCAATTGGTCCGGTGCAGAACTGGTTAGATCAGTTCCTCGAGGCGAAGCTGGCGGAGTTTAAGGGTGGATCGGCCGCGCAGATTTATCAGTATAGCCACCCTTTATAATTCCCGCTGGCATGGTTGGGCCGGTGACATTCGGAGTCTCCGAACGAGGGCCGGGGCTAAAACTATCGGCACCGGTTTTGGAAGGAGACGGACGGGTGGATTTTGGACTAACGACTGACTGGCGGGGTAAGAGCCCCCAGTGGGGAATTATGTTTAATTATAATCTTAAGTGAGAGAGGCCATCCTCCTTTTGCCCTACCCGGAAATGGGTGGGGCCTTTTTTTATTTATAGTTCGAAGGTGAATACAGATAAATAAAATAATATATATAAAATAATATATATATATATAATAAAGCGTTTGATTAAGTTTAAATGCTTTATTTTTTTTGCTTGAATATTCTCAAAAAAATTTTCACGAAATTTACAAAAACTATTTACATTCTGAGAGTGGTGTGATATTATAATACCAGAAGGAGGAAGGAATACTTCCAAAACAGAAAAAGGAGAATATGAAAATGAGTAGATATGTAGAGTTTAACGATGAAAGAACATACGGGGTTGAAATTGAGTTTCTTCAAGGCTCTCATAGCAGAGAAGCAATCGCACAGGCATTAAGGGATGCCGGAATCAATGCTTACTCCGAAAGCTACAACCACACAACGAAAAGTCATTGGAAACTAATAACTGATGCTTCTTGCGGAAACGAACTGGTAAGCCCCGTGCTCAAAGGCCACGAAGGACTGGAAGAGATCAAGAAGGTGTGTTCAGTCCTGAACAGGCTTGGATGCAGGGTTAACAAAAGGTGCGGATTGCATGTTCACCACTATGCTGGCGACTTAAGCGTAAAAAACTTCCGGAATCTGTATATTTCTTACGCCAAGTACGAAGGCCTCATCGATACACTTCAACCAATCAGCAGAAGAGGAAACAACAACGGATATTGCCGCTCATTAATTACTTACGGTTATGACAATCTGGTTGCAAGACTTGATAAATGCAAAACAATAGACAACATAAGAAACATCTTTGGAACAAGATACATGAAGTTAAACATCGAATCTTATGTAAAGTGCGGAACAATTGAATTCAGGCAGGGCGCCGGAACAACCGATGCAGACAAAATAATCAATTGGATTATGTTCACACAACTCATGGTCGAAAGAAGCAAATTCCCAATCGTCGCAAAAATTGAAAGAGAGTATAATCACCTTGGATGTCTATACAATATGCTTGGAATCGTAAGGAGAGCAACCTGTTCAGATGAGATGTTTGAGATGGGTAAATATTTCAGGGATCGCGCAAAAAAATTAAGGAGTGCGGCATAAGCCGCGCTCCATACAATGTAGGAGGTAGGAAAATGTCAAATATTAAAGTTATGACAAGTGGAGAACTTAATAGGTTGCTTAGAGAGATGGCAAGGAATGGTACGCTCAAGGATGCTCTCAACGACAACGAGCAAAAGCCTAGAGGAAAGACCTGGTTATACTTTGCTTATGGTTCCAACATAAGCATGAGGCAGATGAAGCAGAGGTGCCCGCAAGCAAAGCCAATGTTTAAAGCAACTCTTTACAATGCAAGGATGGAGTTTAGAAAGTTTGCTGATGTTGCTTACGAGAAAAAGAAAAGATCGTTCGTTAAGGGTGTTGTTTACGAAGTAACAAAAAGCGACATAGAAGCGCTAGATAGATATGAAGGGTTTCCAAAATTTTACAAGAGAGTAAGATGTATCGTCGAAGGACCTTTCAATAAGTTTTATGAAGCATTCATGTACAAAATGCAACCTGGCGTTAGAGAGCTTGAATTACCACCTAAGTCATACATGGACATTATAAGCGAAGGCTACTTCGAATGGAATATGTCAACGATGCCATTAAGCAAAGCGTGGGAATACACGGCAATAAAACTTGGAGAAATTGAAGCATTCAGCCGCAATGGCAAATAGGAGGAGGAAGCAAATGATTAGAGTAAAGCTAAAGAAGACAGGTGAATGGCTATCGTTTGACAACTATGAGGACATTGTTATTTACTTGAGGTCTAAAGCTCAATTGTGGAGAGCAAAGGAGAATGATTCAAATGATCGTTATAAGAAGCAGGTAATCAAAAGAGTTAAAAGAATGTATGGCGTTACTTATGAAAATAAAAATCAAACAGACGAGGAGTTTATTCACAATCTGTATAGACTTGGCGAGATCGCAGAGTTAATCGAAGTTTGAGTCGACCTGTTGAAGGGCGCCGAGGTGACAGAATATACCTGGCCAATATAAATCTATGGCTTGAATATCCGATGTCATCTGAAGCCCTCTAGCATCCTCTGACTATTTCGAATATTTTTTCAGATTTTCCCCGAAAACTATTTACATTATCTGCTTAATGTGATACAATAGACACAGTGGAATGAACATCCACAAACGTGAAAAGGAGGTGAAAATAATGAAGCCGTTGCCTGTGGCAATTGAGCATTTTACAAGTCAAATCATTAAACGAGTTAGCAGAGTGTTTGCTAGTTCACGCATGACAAAACAAGACTTTGATGAGATTTTGAATAGCGTTGAAAAGATTAAAGAGATAACGAATAAAGTTGAGAAAGAAGGTACTAAAGATGGCGGAGAGCAAAATAATTAGAAGAGCTACTGGTGATAGCGAAAAGCTTATTCTAGAAATCGAAGCAAAAGAATTGGAAGCCAAGAAGCTTACCAATGAAGCAAACGCGTATCGTAAACAGATTAAGGCTGAAATGCTTGACAACAACATCGATGTTTATATTGTTGAGGATGACAATCCTAAGTTCTTGCAAGCATCCGTTTACACATCAAGTAGGGTAAGCTATGACCTTGAGATGATCAAAGCAAAGCTGCCAAAAGAAAAGCGTAAGCTTGTTTCTAACACGCTCATGGTTGTTGATCAGGAAGGCTTAAAAGAATTTATCAAGAATCATCCGGAGTTGAGAGATGAATTGAAGGCCTTCATCACCAAGGTCGAAGTCATTGACGAACACAAGCTTGGTCTTGCGTTGCAACATGGCAACATCTCGTTGAAAGATATTGATGGCTGTTATGAAGTAAAAGACACTGATGTGTTCAAGCTGCAAAGGGTAAAGAAATTTGAAATATTGTAATAGGAGTGAACATGATGTACACATTTGCTCAAGTTCTCTCCTATTACGGCCTAATCGGTGATAACATTCAGGATAAGGTCAAAGTTCTCTGTCCATTTCATGAAGATGTAAAACCAAGTATGCAGGTTGATGTCGTTGCTGATTCATTCTATTGCTTTGGTTGTTGTGCTTCAGGAAATGCAATAAAGTTTGTACAACAAATGGAAAATTGTAGTGAAATGGAAGCCATGCTACTCATAAGTAAAATCAAAAAAGGCATGGCAAAGAATAGCAAAATAAAGATTCATATTCAAAAGCCAATGACAAACAAAGAAGCTATTGAGGAAGCAAAGTTATACTTTTATTCATTGCCTAAGACCGATTGGACTAATGCGGACAAAGACTCATATTTGCTCAAAAGAGGATATGAGGCACAAGTGCTAAACAAGCTTGATGTAAGAGAGAACTATAATCACATCTATGGCGTTATTGCACCAATGCTTGATATGGGAGAATTCAAAGGCTATGTATGTAGAGCTACTACACAAGAATTCAACGGTCGTGATATTGATAGGAAATATCTATACAATAAAAGGTTTAGCAGAAGAGGAACGCTGGTAGGTAACTACGATAAACCATGGCCTGTAATTACGGAGGGTTTTCTTGATTATGCCAGGCTTGTTCAATTCGGGGTAACGAATAGTTGTGCAATACTTGGTTGGAAAATAACCGAAAAGCAAATAAGCAAGCTCCAACAATATGGGACAAAAGTAATATCAGCTTTGGATAATACGCCATCGGGAGAAGAAGGAACAAAATATCTTGCACAATACTTTGATGTTGTTAGGTTCGCGTTTCCTAATCATAGAAAAGATATTGGAGATATGAAGGAACACGAATTCAATGTTGCATGGAGAAGAACGCTTGACAAAATAAAAAGCAAAGATTTTATATAGACATAAATGGAGGTTAACATGAGCAGAGGCAGACATCTTCGCAAAAGGCGAAAGCTAAAGAAGGAATATAAATGTATATTTTTCAGTGTTCTTTTTGTGGTCATTTTTCTTACATACGGTTTATGGCCAAGAGATGGTAATGTATTAGTCAATCCTTTTGTCATTAGTCATTCAGACTTCTCTCAGATGAACGCCGTATTATCCACCAATATAAATACCTTAGATGAATATCTCTGGTTATCTGAACAAAGATCAGCATCTTCTGAGGATACTATGTATAAGCCTTATGTATATGATATTACAAACGACGAGCGAGAGTTATTACTCAAGCTAGTATATAGTGAAGCAAACACAGAAAGCATAGAATGTCAAAAAGCTGTTCTTCAAGTTGTATTCAACAGATTGGAGTCAAACAATTTTCCTAACACAATTCATGATGTTATATCCCAAAGCAATCCAACGATTCAATTTACTCCTACAGCAAATGGAGCATTAAATAAAGCTACACCAAATAAAACAAATGAATTGGCATTAGAGGCTGTTCTAAAAGGAGAAGTTGATTTACCTAGCAATGTTGTATATTTTTGGGCAACGCATATAGACACAAATTCAAGCGATTGGTTCAGAAATATGCAACGCAACAATTATTATAAAACCATTGACAATATAAACTTCTATTATCAATAATTCTTATTTACATTTTGTGTTGTTTGTATTAATATATATACAGGCACCAAAAATAACTATAAACTGAAAGGGGTAATGAGTCATGGCAAAAGAAAGCAGGTCCGTGTTGGAAGCAATCAAAAGCGAAATCAACAAGAGCAACAATGGCGCATTCAAGAACTTCTTCAAGATTCGTGAATCCGGCGCGAAGGTAAGAGTCAGGTTCCTTCAGAACTTCGAGGATTGTACGCAGATTGTCTTCCATGATAAGTGGAATGGGTTCAATCATCCATGTCTTGAACAATACGGAAAGGATTGCCCGAATTGCAACAATCCCGAGGCCAGAACAAATACGTTGTATTGTTGGAATGTCTACAATTATGAAACAAAGCAGGTCGAGCTATTCCTCTATAAAGCAAACAAGGCAACGCCAATATTCTCGTTAATGTCCCTTTATGAAGTGATTGGCGACATCACAAAGCAGGACATTGTTGTCCAGAGAAACGGGACTGGAACATCAACTACATATCAGTGCACGGCGGTTCCGAAGACCTCTAAGTTTGACAAGGAAGTAAAGTTATTTAGCGAAAAGAAAATCCTTGAGCTTTGTCTTGAAGCGTTCAACAGGATCACTGACGAAAGCGATAGTTTTGATGACGATGAGGAAGAAACAGTCAACACTAAGCGCAACACCAAAAGTCTAGCAAAGAAGAAATCAAAGCCAGATCTGGTTGAAGACGACGATGATGACGACGACGACGATTTTGACGAAGATGAAGACGAGGATGAAGATTTTGACGACGAAGAAGAAGATGACGACGATGATGAGCTTCCCTTTGATGACGACGGCGACGACGATGACGAAGACGAAGAAGAGGAGCTTCCGCCTCCCCGCAAAAAAGCAACCAAAAAGAAGAAGTCAAAAAGTCGTAAGTAAGACAATGTGGTGTCAAGTAGACAATCTGTAAAGATATAGGAAAAGTAGTAAAGCAACATAATGCGCTATATTACTTTTCCTATACTATCACTATATGAATAAAATAAAAAGAATAGAAAGTAGTGAATAAAATGAATAAAATGGATAAGCTTGAGTATATGTTTATGTGTCAAAGAGATTTGCAAAAGCACTTATTAGGTGCAGAGCTTCCAAGTGATAGACCGGATTTGATATCCCCATATGCTCTCGGCTTAATATCTGAAATTGGAGAAGTATTACAAGCTGATAAGAGATGGAAAAGTGGTATGAGCAGAACTGGTGGCGATGAGAAATATCACAATCATGAAGAAGCACTTGGGGAATTGACTGATTGTTTGTTGTATTTTATGAACCTTGTAATGGCTTGTAATATAAGTGAAGATGAGTTATTCCAATCATTCATAGATGTTCAAAACAAAGTAAGAGATCGTAATGGGCTCGAGAAAGTTAGGCACCCCAAATGAGTAAGCAATCAATAATATTTGAAGGATTAAATTGCACAGGCAAATCATCAATAATCAAGTACCTACACGAAAATGTTGATCCCGATATTTACATTCATAACTCAAGAACACCCTTCTCAAATGTAAATAAGATTGACACAACGTATGGGTACATGAAAGCGATGATAGATGTCCTAAAGTTTATCAAGATTCCAATATGGTTTGATCGTTTTCATTTCACTGAGTATGCATATGGTATTGTCAAGAGGAATTATAATAGGTATGAGCAAAGCAAACTATTTGCCGAAATAGATTATTGTTTGAATGAGCTTGGAAATGTAAGGCTTGTTTATGTATATGACGAAATCGAAAGCGTTGTGCGCAGAACAAAACAGCTTAGAGGCTGGGGAGACATCGAAACATTCAATGCATTAAACAATGAAATGAACAGAATGCTTGATTCCTCATGCATGACAATACTAAAAGTCAACTACAATGACGTATTTTCGAATAGTGACAAGATGGATGAATTGATTCGATTTGTGAAAGGAGAATAGCGATGATGAGGTCAAGAATAGTGATGGACATTGATGATACAATATCCACCCATAGGAATAGAGATTATGAAAATGCTATCCCAAACCTTGATATGATTCGTAAAATGCAAGAGCTTTCAAAGCAAGGGATAGAATTTGTTTTGTACACAGCAAGAGGACAAATTTCGTGCAATGGCGACATCAAAAAGATAGAGGAAGAAAAGGGGCCAACGCTAAGAGCGTGGCTTAAAAAGTACAATGTTCCATATTCAGAACTTCGGTTTGGAAAGCCTATTGCAGATGTCTATGTTGATGATGCTGCAATGACGCCAGACGAGTTTTTGTATGGGACATTTGAATCATATAATGGCGGCTCAAATGAATACATCGAAAGACTTGGGAAGTATGTAGTCAAAGAGTGTAGCGATGTTGATGCACTAGAAGTCAATGATTGGTTTGACGTGGCTGCCGAAAACGGGTACAATGTTCCAAAGGTTTATTCCAGAACATATAACAAAATGCGAATGGAATACATAATGGGAAGACCTGCAAACGAAATAGAATTTGATAAATATAAAAACATAGCTATAAGCTTGGCCATGATTGCTATCAGTTTCGCTGGTGTTCCTGGCGATTATGAGTTTGACTTAGAAAAATACATCAAATATGTTGAGACAAACAACGTCGATCCTGAAGTCGAATCATACGTAGCACAAGCAAGTCGCTTGATTGCAAAGTATGGCCACTTGATAACTCCATCATTTAGCCACGGTGACCTCACGTCAATGAATGCAATCGTCAAAGGCAATGGAAAGATATACCTCATCGATCCAAAGATTCATAAACACTTCTCTTCATATCTTATGGACCTTGCAAAACTTCGCATGTCTTACAATAAGTATAACAAGATGTATTATGCAAGTAATGTGGATGATGATGCGTTCTTAGAGTCACTGGACATATTACTACGTAACATTGGTCTATATGATATTGTCAGAGTCCTTGAGTTCACTTGCTGGGTTCGTTTAATAAAGTATAGGTATAACAACAAGGACGATTATGCTATCCTCCTTCCGAGGCTTGCTGAATTATCTGAGGAGATGAGAAAGTATGAGTAAGATTGTTGGATTTGCGTCTGTCGTCGGTGATATGTTACATGCCGGACATGTCTTATACCTGAATGAAGCGAAAGAACATTGTGACTACTTATATTGTGGTCTTATTGCAGATCCCACAATTGATCGGCCTGAAAAGAATAAGCCTGTGCAATCCCTTTTTGAGAGATGGGTTCAAGCGAATGCCCACAAAGCGGTTGATGTCGTTGTTCCTTTGATGGGAGAGGATGATTTACTCCTGGCTTTGAAGTCGTTGCCCATAGATATTAGATTTGTTGGTGCGGACTATATAGGAAAGGACTTTACTGGCAAATCTTGGTGTTTGGATAACAACATCAAGATACACTACTGTCGACGCGATCATGGCTTATCAAGCACAGAACTAAGGAGAAGAGTAGCAAAAATGACTTTGGAGGAATAAAAATGACTAATATATTGTTCGGTAAGTTGGGGCAACAAATAGTTTATGATAGGAACTTGCCTGAAGCAATTCGGAGCAACACGAATGGCAATTATGAATCGTATAATTTGTTGCGAATGCTAAGTTCAATTTTGCGTAATGTGTTTGTTGTAGAAGACAATATATTAATATCGCTTGAGCAACAGAAAGCGAATGGTAGCATTAAGCTAATCACGGACTTTGTTCCAAAGATAGATTATGCATTTGTTCTCCTTGGTGTAAGTGAGCAATTCATAAGTAAAAAACTGCTTAACATAATCAACTCTGGTATTAAATGGTATGCATTGTGCTCCGATCCTCGTTGCCTGAATGCTCTTACAAAATATATCATAAATCCTCCTATTTGCGTGTTTGCCGGAGCCGCTGGTCTTGAATGCGAAATTGGTGGCAAAAAGTTTATAACCAAATACCTGAACATTGAGGCAGCAAATGTATATCAAGAATCATTGCCAAGGGATTTAGAATATAAGCATGATTGCATGGTCGTTATTGCAAATCAAACACCAACATGGGATAGGATAAAAAATATAAAGGAGATGACAGCACGAATACCAAAAGCTAGGGTTGTTATCTATGGTCGTAACAGCGGAGAGGACCTGGACGAACGATTTAGAGGCGAGCGCTCACTGCAGTTCATATACAATTCCCAGCTCTTGAGCAAGGTAACATACATCGCTCCAATCTCTCCGGGGTGGATAACAGCGAAATATATTGAGTGTATTTATCGCGGTGTTATTCCCCTTGTGTCGCCCGAATACGCAACGTTGGTTCCTGGGTTTAGGGAAGATATTATTAATGTAGATCGTGATTTACTTGTTGAGACGCCTGACGATGTTTTGAATATGTACACAAAAATAGTGTTTTATAAAAAATACTACAATGAGACAATAAATAAACTAAATGAAATGGTCCGAGAAAAGTATGGGCCGCGAGTTCTTGAGCGCAATCTAATTAAACTAATGCAGGAGGAATAAAAATGAATAGTAATATGATTTTTAGAGCAGAGTCTATTGATGACGTATGGTTGAAGTTATGGGAGGAGGTAAAGAAAAGCTATAAAAAGCAACCGTCAAGAGATGGAGATGTAGTTTGGGAGTGCATTAATGCTCACATTATCATCGAAAATCCAACACGCAATCTTAGCCACAACAAAATTCGCGATATGTCAATCAAGTACGCCATTGGCGAATTCCTTTGGTATGAAGCAGCAACAAACAAATTAAAACCAATTCAGAAGTACACTAAAGGCTGGGATAGAATGAGTGACGACGGCGAACACGTTAACTCAAACTATGGCTACTTAATCAAAAAATACTATGGCTTTGATCAATTTGATATGTGTTATAAAATGTTAACTGCCGACCCAAATTCAAGACAAGCAATTATGCACTATAAGCCTCCTATTGACTTTTTCACTTACAAAAGTAAAGACGTTCCTTGCACAGTTTCTCAGCAATTCTTCATTCGTGACAATAAGCTGTACACCATCGTAACAATGCGAAGCAATGACATTTGGAATGGAGTTCCTTATGACATATTCTTCTTCACTTGTAATCAAATCAAAATGGCGATGTTGCTAAATATCGATGTAGGCGAATACATGCATAACGCCGGCTCACTTCATATGTATAAACGTGACTACGAAACAGCCCTAAAGAATGAGAAGAAGCTATCAGGCAGGGGGTTGTTTAATGTTTTTTGATTTGCATAGGCATGATGAAGCTAGTAACTTTGACGGGTTTGGGAAACCAGAAGATTTGGCAAAGATAGCAAAGGAACTTGGTTATAAAGCTCTCGGCATATCAAATCATGGAACAGCAAATACTTTGATTAGACATTACTTTGCTTGTAAAGAGCAAGGGATAAAGCCAGTACTTGGAGTTGAAGGATATTTCTTGCCAAAGTTCAATCCTGAGAAGAAAAGAAGAGGCTATCATTTATGTCTATTCGCAAAGAACGTTGAAGGCTATCAAAACATCTGTAGGATTCTGAGTGAGGCAGAAGACACGAAATATTATAATGGTATAATAACTATGGGCAATCTCAAAAGACACTCTGAGGGCATCGTAGTTACCTCAGCCTGTATAGCTGGTCCATTGTCCCAATTGATTATTAAGAATAAAATCTCATCTGCTGAAAAACTGGCTAAGGCATTCAAGTCAATATTCAAAGAAGACTTCTACATTGAAATACAACCGTACAAGATTAGTGAGCCTGGATTGCAAGAGACTATAAATGAAAAGCTTATGGACCTTGCAAAAAAGTTGGACATCAAATGCATCTTAACCAGCGATAGCCACTATGGCAGGAAGGAAGACTTCTCCACATACCTCAAGATGCATGAAATCTCAAAGCATGATATTGAAAACATAAGAAAAACATACAGTAGCAGATACATGCCGTCAGAAGTTGAAATCTCAAAACGATTCATAAAGATGCACCCAAAATACAAGAACGAACTAAAAACACTCCTTGCTAACATGGACGAATTGTATGAGTCGATTGAAGACGAAATCTTTGAGAAACTAAAGCTAAAGCTACCTAAGTTTGACGAAACACAAGATAGTTTTGAGCTATTAACAAAAAAGGTAAAACAAGGGTTAAAAGATAGAGGTAAGTGGAACAAGCAATATTGGGATAGAGCAAAACAGGAGCTTGAGGTTATAAAGACTCACGGTTTTGAAGACTACTTCCTTATTGTGCAAGACTACATTGCTTGGGCAAAAGAACAGGGAATCACTGTTGGTCCAGGTCGCGGCTCAGGTTGCAACTCAATCGTCAACTATGCTCTTAAAATAACCGACGTCGATAGCATAAAATATAAACTTTACTTTGGAAGATTCCTGCGCATCGACAAGGTAAAATTGCCTGATATTGATATTGACTTCGATAAAGCTAGAAGAGGCGAAGTCATGCAATACATGAAAGACAAGTACGGCAATCGCGTTGCGCAGGTATGTTCATATGGTCTTTATCAATCGGATAGTTTGCTAAATGATTTATGCAAGGTGTGCAACGTAGATGACGAAGGAAAGGCAAGCGTAAAGAGGCTCATCAAGTCTTATACAGACAGTGAAGGCGAGATAGACTTAGAAGAGCTTTCCTGTGACCCTAAGTGCAATAAATATAATGAATTATATGATGACATATTGATTCACTTCGTGAAGATGTATCGTCATCTAAGGTATATAGGAACTCATGCTGCCGGTATGGTTTTGGCAAGCGAGCCTATTAGTGATTATGTTCCTATCAAGGTAATGAAGGATGGAAAAAGAACAACAGCATATGATCTATTTGACTTGGACAAAATCAAGGTTGTAAAGTTCGACTTCCTTGGCTTGGCTACTCTCGAGCAAATCCGTGACCTGAGAGAGATGTTTAACAGAGGGTTTGATGATTCCATCACAGAAGATAAGAAAGTTCTAAAAGCCTTCGGACAAGGCAAGACCGATGGTATCTTCCAGTTTGTCCATCAAACGGCTAAAGACATCTTGATCAATATTAAAGCTGATTGTTTTGATGATGTTTGCGCAGCAAGTGCAATGAATAGACCTACGCCGTTGTCCCTCGGCATCCCTCTGATGTATGCGAAGAATAAGGCTAATAGAGATCTAATAGATAACACGTTGCCTTGGGCTGACATCATTTCTAACACCTACGGGACTATCATATATCAGGAGCAAATCCAGTCCATAGCTATAGACATAGGTGGCTTGGAAGGAGCAGAGGCAGATAAGATCTTAAAGATGAATCCTGCGGGCAACAAAGCTAGTAAGGCAAAGTATGAGGAGTCATATGAAGACTTCTGGAGAAAGTTCCGAAAAGGAGCAAAGAAACACGGAGTAGACGAAAAAACAGCGAAGGAAATGTTCGATAAGTTCTTTGCCTATTCATTCAATAAGGGTCATACTGTCGGATATTGTCTTATTTCGTTTGAGCTAATGTGGTATAAAGTTCACCATCCCGTTGAATTTTGGGCCACTACATTAAGATATGAATATGATGAACTTAAGAGAAAAGCGTATGAAGTATGTGCTGCACAAGAAGGGATTGTTATCCTTCCGGCTCATATAAATGGGCCAGCGCATTATGAAGCAGTTGAATGGGGCGGAGGCAAATGCATTCAGAGAGGGTATAGTTCTATTAAAGGCATTGGCGAAAAAGCTGCACTCGAAATAGAGGCGCAAGGGCCATTTCTTGATAGACCTGACTTTGAAGAAAGAGTTTCAAAACGTATATGCAATAAAAGAGTGAAAGATGCTCTTGAAAACGCAGGAGCTTTTGAATTCAATGTCAAAAAGTGGAAAAAGAGGATCATTTCTGAAAACATCGCTTTGGCGCAATCAAATCTGATTGTCAGATAATGGCAAAGGAGTGTTGAAGTATGAGACTAATCAATGCAAGCGTTAGCATTATGGACAACCTTAATGGGCGTGAAATGCTAAAGAAAATAGAAGCAGCGGGTAGAACATGCTATAAAAGCGAACGACTAATCACCGATGAATCGCATAAAGCATTTGTGAAAAGTATTATCCAAAGAGGACATGAATCTGTTTTAGAACACGTTAGTTTCACGGTCAAGTTCATTTGTGACAGAGGTGTTTCGCACGAAATCGTAAGACACAGGATAGCAAGCTACTCCCAGGAATCCACCAGGTATTGCAACTATTCAAAGGGAGAATTTAGTGGTGAGCTAACATTTATCCTTCCTCAGTTTTTTAAGGACGGCCTTAGCAGGGAGATGTTTGAAATTGCATGCAAAAATGCAGAAGACTCGTACTTTGAGCTACTTTCACTTGGATTCATGCCAGAACAAGCGAGAGCGGTGCTACCGAATTGCCTAAAAACGGAAGTCATCATGACAGCAAACGTTCGTGAATGGAGACACTTTTTGAAGCTAAGGACGTCAAAAGCAGCACATCCGCAAATTCGTGAATTGGCCATCCAATTACTAAACCAATTGCTAGAGATTGTACCTGAGTTGTTTGAAGATATTAAACCATTGAGTTAAATGCCCCGATATATATATATAGATATAGATATAGATATAGATATAGATATAGATATAGATATAGATATAGATATAGATATAGATATAGATATTATCTAGTAGTTATATCTAATAACAAAGGAGGAATATAATATGACGATTAAAACTTGTAGTTATTGTGGTAAATCTTTTGTTGTATATGGATCTTATATGTATAAAACAAAGAAAAACGGTAAAATACAATATCAATGCTGTTATAGCTGTTATCGTAAAGAAGGCGGAGATAAAGGATGATACAATAGGAGCTCTAAACCAATAGATAACAAAAACATTGAGGTGATAACATGAATAGGCAACAACGTAGAGCAATTGCTAAAAAGAAACTAACTGATAAAGACATAAAAGCAATAGAAGAAAGAATAAAAGAAAAAACATCGAAAGATGCAATTGATTTTGCGGTAAAGAACTATATGGCTTGCGTTGCTTTATGTTTACACGATAAGTTGGGTTTTGGTCATATTAGAGTTTGTCGTTTTATGCAAGATGTTGATAACCTGTTCGATAGCATCAATAAAGGTTACTTGAGTTTAGATGACGTACTCGAAACTGTAGAAGAGGAAATAGGAATTAAGTTTTGAAAGGACAAACAAAATTTTGTAATATGAGAAGAAATTTGTATACATCTCAAGAAGAATGTGATATAATAATACAAGGGGGTAACAACATGAAGAGTGTATACGAAATAAGAAAAATTGGCAGAGACTATTGCAATGGAACAGAAGGCTCAGAACACTATAAGGAAGGTGGAGAAGGAGCCGAGCCAATTGACTTGATGATGGCGATGGGCAAAGACACTGCGGAAGGATTCTTTCTTGGCAACATAATCAAGTATGCAAAACGATTCAAGAAAACGAGAAACTTGAACGACTTAGTTAAAATATCGGACTATGCTCATCTGATGTGTGGTCTTGAAATTGACACCACAAAAAAAATAAATGAATAGGAGACATCGACATGGCTAAAGGAGTAGATCGCAAGAAGTTGGTTGCAACACTAAAGGAGCTTGAAAAGGAATACGGCGAAGGCTCAATTTACTCGCTGGACTCAAGCAAAGCAATTCTAGATATCCCTCGTTGGTCAACAGGACTTGAGGACCTCGACAAGATAATCGGTGGTGGAATGCCATATGGAAGAATTATTGAAATCTCCGGTCCTGAAAGCGCAGGCAAGACAAGCTTGGCCTACCACTTAATGGCTCAACACGAAGTCGCAGTAGATATTCCTGTTGAAGGAACATTTGATAACGAAAGAGCAAAGGTTTTTGGTAATAGAAAAGGGCAACTATTTGTAAGAAGAGCCGAATATGGAGAGCAATGTTTGGAAAGTGTAATGGCGTTTGCTGATGCCGGCGTTCCTTGTGTTGTTATTGACTCGGTCCCGCACATGATTCCAAGAAAGCAATTTGAAGAACCTGATATGGAGAAGGAAAGCCAATTAGGACGAATTGCCGCTATGCTAAGTGCTAACCTTCCTAAAGTTGCTTTTCGTTGTGAAAAAACAATGACAACATTAATTCTCATAAATCAAGTGCGAGACGTAGTTGGCGGTCCATTGTTTGGTCCAAAGACACATACTCCTGGAGGCTGGGCACTAAAGCATGCGTGTAGTTTACGACTCCAAGTAAATCGCGTTTCCTGGATTAAGGTTCCAAACAAGAACCCGAAAAACTCAGCAAGCGAAGAAGCGGTTGGAATTGTAATGAAAGTAAAGGTTCTCAAATCAAAGGTATGCAATCCTCTTGGTGAATGTGTATTGACAATGTTCTTCGACAGAGGATTTGTTCCGAACGACGAGATGAAAGCAATTCGCAAGGAAATCATGAAGCAAAGAAACGAGGAATATAAAAAATCCCAGCAAAATAAAATAGAGGTAGATGACGATGAATAGTGTTAAAAAAGGAATCAAGGCTGCAATCGCTAATGAAGCGGTAGACATCGAAACTTTGATGTTGGAAAGAAAACTAAATGCTTTATTTAGGCTTCCTCGAGATAATGCGGAAGAAAGAAAAGGATTACATGCTTCAGCAATAATTGTTTCAGATTCTGCCTTTTGTATAAGAGAACAAGTTCTATCTTTGTTTTATAAAAGGAACGAAGAAGAGAATATATCGGATGGCCTACTAAGGATCTTTGCTGAAGGCAATTCAATTCATGAAAAATGGCAAAGCATGTTCAAAAGAGCAGGCATTGCAAGAGCAATTGAGGATAGAGGCTATTCAAAAATGTTCGATTTATATATGACACCAGATGCCGTTGTCGAAATAAACAACAAACTATATGTTGTTGAAATCAAATCTGCCAACACATATAGTTATAAGTCAATGAAGGATAGCCATCCGGCAGGAACAAAGCAACTTCAATTATATATGCACTTCCTTTGTATTCCCAGAGGATTTGTTTTGGTGGAGGACAAGAACACACAAGAGTTCAAAGTATTCGTTACTAAGTACGAACCTGGTCAGGCAGCTCCATTCGTTAAGAGGCTGTATGATATCAGCGAGGCTAAGGAAAACTTTTTGAAAAACAATACACTACCTAAAAGAATATGTAAATCCATAGGATGTACGAGAGCTTCAAGATGCGCCATGTCTAATGCGTGCTTTGGTATTAGCAGAAAGAGACTTGAAAAAAACATTAAAAAATTTTAATTTAGCTATTTACATTCAGAGGGTAGTGTGATATTATAATCACAGAGGCGGAAATCGCCAAACGTGATTAGGAGGAATGAAAATGAAAAAGACAATCAAGGATTTTGCAACATTCATCAGGCTACACGACGGAATGGGTAAGCCTAAGATAAACTTCCAAGACATGTACAAAATGTTTCCTCAATTCACATTCGAGTCTGCAAGGAACTTTGGCCAATACAAAAACTTCGGCAAAGCGTTCGAGCAAAAGATATACGATATGATCGTAACGGACGAAGAAGGCAACACCTGCTACATGACATATCGCGAGTACCAAGATGCAAACGAAAACCTTGCATATTGCAGCTAAAGCCGAAACGGCCATAATGGCCGTCCTCCAGAAATTACCTCCTGGAGCTGATGAGGCAGGTAACCTCAAAAAAATATAATGATAAAGGAGAATGCTAAAATGACAAACAAACTCAAAGCTAAAGACATCAAGCTCGCAAATCTGGTGGACGCAATCAATGAAGGCAACGTCGATGTAATCAAGTTCGTTGCAAAACGTCAACCCATGGCCGTTATCTTCCTGACCGGTCTTACGACCGAGCAGAGAAACGTGTTCAAGGGATTCCCTGACTTCTTCTCCATTCGTCGTCTTGAGGCCGCTGTATGCAACGTAAATGAAGACGTCGATGAGGGCACCGATGAGGGCGCCGATGAGGATGAGGAAACTACTTCGACTCCCGCAAAGAAAGAGAAGGAAAAAGAAGCTCCCGTGAAGAAGTCTGCTAAGAAAGCCGCTCCGGCGTCTGACGACGACGACGACAACGACGATGACGAGGATGGCTTTGACGAGGACGATTTTGACGAGGACGAGGACGAGCCGGCTGCAAAGAAGCCTGCAAAGAAAGCTGCCAAGAAATCCGCTCCCGCCAAGAAGAGCAAGAAGGCAAAGGTCGAGGATGACGAAGACGAGGACGAAGACGAAGACTTCGACGACTTCGATGAGTTCGAGTAAATGAATGCTGCGGCACGTTAGGCGATCTTGCTTAACGTGCCGCAATTGTAAAATGAATAAAAACATAATGAAAGAGGAATAATTATGATTAGCACATTGGATTTTTCAAATGTTCCTAGTATAGTTGGAAATGAGCCAATTAAGTTCTTTAAGCAAGGTTACAAGATAATCAAAAGGACTAATTGGCCTCTTTACATTACTGGACCGTCAGGCTCTGGCAAGTCTATAGTTGCAATGAATATAGCAAAGAAATATGCAAGCGAAATGAATGTTCCCGCATATTATGTTCAACTTAGTCCTGAGCAAACAAAGACATCTTTAATTCTTGGTTTAAGATTGAAGAATGGTTCTTTGGAAGCTGTAAATGGCGTTGTTGCCGAATGTATGGAGCAAGGTGGCATTATTGTTATAGATGAGGCAACTCATTCAACGCAGGAAATGTTGCTTATGTTTAACTCAATTCTTGATAGGACTTCGGTCACAAGCATTGGCGACAAGACAGTTGTCAGTAAGGAAACGTTTAGAATAATCTTTTGCGCAAATGATTCAAAATATTCAGGTAATGTAAAGTTGCCACAAAGCTTTGCACAAAGGCTGGTTGGAATGTATTGTGATTATCCGTCTTGGGAAGACGAAGTTAAAATTGTGAACAAAATGCTAGAGGATGAATATGACTCTCAGATGAATGTTCCTCAGCCAGTGATTAAATATATAGTAAGTCTAATGCGTGAGCTCAGAAGTGATGACTACCCCCTCTCGGTGAGGAATAGCAGCATCGCAACAGTACTACTTCAAATAGCTCCAAAGAAGAAAGCTAGCCAGGTGACCGAAGATGATGCATACTTCACGAGCGGATCAAATGTTGAAAGTGTACGAAGAGTAATTGCTGATAGGATATTCAATGGCAAAGTAAGAGACGTGGGACAACTTAATGGCAAAGAAATGGCTCAATTCACAAGATATGTAACAAGGGTTGGCGTTGATAATTTTAGGAACATAATCTTGCAGGCGTTTATGTATTACCTTGACATTGATATGGGATTCTATGATGTAACCGAAACCAAAGAACGCATTAAGCAAATTGCTTTGTAGGAGGACATCATGGCTATAAACATAAATGTGACCGCCATTTGTCCTGATAAGCAAGTGGAAATAGAAAGAATTGAAACAACCAAACCCGAAGAACTTGCTTTTGAATATGCCATGTGTTCAAAGGAAAAAGATGGCAAATATAAAATAGCTCTAAACATGGCAAAGATAAAAGAGCTATGGGAGAATTCGTGGCTATACGATTATGTGACTATGGACGTGTTTGAAGCAGCATTCACGTTACATGAGTTGGCACATGTTAAGTACACTATATTTGAGGATGATGCGAATAAAAGCAGTCTTGCAAAGGCAATTAAGAACATACTTGAGGATGTAAGAGTTGAATACCAAATGTCGTATGACTTTCCTGAGTCATCAATATTCTTCAACATCTTGCTATCAACACTTCAAAGCGAAATAAATGGAAATAAAGAAAATCCAGAAAACGGGCCCATTGAAAGTATACTTTACGATTTGTTTGATCTTGCAAGATATAACATCATCAATGATAACTCAAACAAAGAACTTATCAATAAGATGTTGCCTTTTGTTGTTTTAATGAGACGAGGAAGTCCGAAGGATTGCGACATTGCGTGCGAGATAATCTTAAACTTAATTCAAAAGAATATGTTACAAACAAACCAAAGCATGCCAAACAACATTAAGATTAAGATAAAGCAAAAAGCAATCTCCGAAAAGGACAGGAAAAAGAAGCAAAGTCAATATAATTCAAGTGAAGTCGAAAAGCAAATCGCAAGCAAGTTCTTTGATGAAAAAATAGTAAAAGAAAAGATAGAGAAAAGTCTTAATGGCAACAAAGCTGGAAATGCAGTAAGTGTTGTGAATAAGGAAAGAACGTCGTTTTTCCTGAAAACAGCAATTGAGCATAAGAACGAGATTGCTGCATTAAGAAACTTATTTAATAGAGCTTTTGTGGACGTCAAAAATATTGCCGCAAGTGATGGTGATCTTAACTTTGCGAAGCAACAATCAGCTTATATCAATAGTTTAATTGGAGAAGAAGGCAAAGACTACCAATACAGGAAAAAGGAAAGAGTATTACTTGACGTTGTTTTACTAAGAGACATATCAGGCTCAACAAGTTTTGTCAAAGACGATTACGCAAAGTCAATTATCATATTGCTTTCGGCATTAGAGAACATCGACGGCATAAGGACAGCGCAAATTGATTTTAACTCCACTCATTACACAAATAAGACATTCGATAGTGGAATAGAGAAAGCAACAATAAATCCTGTAGCTTCAGGAGGAACGTCAATAAGGAGCGCATATCAAGAGGTTCTAAAATATCAATTCAAGGGCAAAAGAAACCTTGTGGTAGTAATATCAGATGGTGACTTCATTGAGTCTCAGAATGAGGTCAGAATGCTTGAGAGCGATATAAATAAAATAGCCAAGATAGTAAAGTTCGCAATAGGCGGGTTCGCAAAGGATGGCTACAAATCGATTGCTATTAAAGATATTCCAAAAGAGATGGCAAAAGCAATCATAAAGGAGGGGTTGATGTGAAAATACATTGCCCTTGCAATAAGATTGCTGAAACAAAAGTCGTCAATGGAATCGTGATGTATGAGCATGAAGATGGCTCAAGTTGCAAATTACTTAATAGATTTTACAATAACAAATGCGCTTCACTTGCCTGGAGGTTTGCCAAAAAAGCAATACGTGATAATGATCACGAGACGTTTTCTATATACATGTGTAAAGACAACAAGGAAGTAATTCATGAACTGCTTGAATACATTAGGTTTGCAAACAAGCAAGAGCTAATTCAAGTGTTAACGTTTTTGTTTGAAACAAATAATGTAAAGTATGAAATTCAAAAGTATGTTTTAGACAATCTTCTAAATGAATATGGTAACACAGCATATAAAAACATAAAAGCAATTAGGAGCAAGAACTTCATAAATGATCCGTTGTTAAACAGAAAAACTCTATCGTTTCCAGCAGTAGGAAAGTCTAAGATGCTCAATATCGAAAGCTATGTCAATATTGAGAATAACACAGCAAAGCAAAACATAATCAATGACTTAGCAAGATCTTTCCTATTGGATAAAGCGATAAAAGATTCAGCACTGAAAAATGCAATTAAGAGCTTTAGTAGATAAATTAGCTATTTACATTGCATTCTGATTGTGATATAATAAAATTAGAAGGAGGGGCCGCACCCCAAAAATGATTAGGAGGCTATATTATGAAGAAGTATTACCATGCAACGCCAAGCAAGAACTTACTTAGTATTATAAGGGAGGGAATTAAAGCTGGATGTGATGGTGTTGTTTATCTAGCAGAAACGAAAGAAGATGCACTAAAGTTTGTTTGTATAAGATGTTTTGCAAACCTTGAAAACATAGCAGTTTTTGAAGTAAAGTTGCCTGAAGATAAAGTTTTTGAAACATTCGACCATAGTCAACAATTCTTCAAATGCAAAGCTTATGGTTATGCTGGCGATATTCCAGAGAAAGCAATTCAAAACATATGGGAATATCGGATAACAGACAAAGACATAAAGTAGGAGGGGCTCATCCCTCCTTCTGACTATATGAATAGGAGATAGATGAAATGGAACACATAAAACAATTCATAAATGAAATCAATCTTAGCAATAGCAACATCTATAAGCAAGACGTCCTGAAGAAATACAAGGACGACGAAAAGATAAGATGGTTCCTTAAGTATTATTTCGATCCATTTAGCATAACGAATATCTCGACCAAGAAGTTAAACAAAGACGTGTCGTGCAGGCCAACAAAAGCAATAAGAACGTTCGAAGAATGTATTGAATTTGCTATAAATAACTGCACAGGCAAAAACACAGATATAGCTGCGATAAATTCATTTGTGTATGTTAATAAGGAAAACAAAGAGTTCATTCATGGCTGCCTTGCAAAGACAATCAAAATAGGCGTGTCAGAAAAGACAATCAATAAGGTATTTGGCAAAGACTTCATACCCACCATGGAATTGCAATTGGCCGAAAAATACTTTGACAACATGGACTATGTTGAAGGAAAAGAATTTGCGCTGACCTTAAAGCTTGATGGAATTCGATGCGTTGCGTTGAAAAAGAATGGAAAGGTAAATCTTGTTGCAAGAAGTGGCCAACCTATCATAGGTGCAGTTGATATTGAGAATGATCTAAGGAATGTCAAGGAAGATAATTTTGTTCTTGATGGAGAGCTCCTAGTAGACGATTGGCGAAATATGAAGAGCAAGGAAGCATATAAGGCAACAACAAAAATAGTTCGCAGAGATGCTGAGAAGCACGGGATAAGACTTGTTGTTTTTGATATGGTATCTATAAAGGAATGGAATGAAAGGGCATCTGAGGACACGTATAAAGTCAGAAGGAAGAGGTTTCGAAAGATTGTCGAACAATGCGAGCATATTGAGAAGGTTCCTCTCCTTTATCTTGGAAAAGATACAAGCAAAATCAATGAACTTTTGAAGAAAGTGACAAGAGGCAAGCGTGCACAAGAAGGCCTGATGATCAACATAGCGGACGCCCCATATCAGTTCAGAAGGACTAAGGACTTACTTAAAGTAAAGAGAATGAACGATTGCGACTTAAGAGTCGTTGGAGTTCAAGAGGGCAGAGGAAAGTATAAAGGTCTTTTAGGATCACTAATTGTAGAATATAAAGGTAATACTGTTAAAGTTGGTTCTGGCCTCACTGAAAGCCTCAGAAAGGCCTTTTGGAAAGACAAGGATAATCTAATAGGTAGGGTTGTCAAAGTCCAGTTTTTCGAGGAGACACAGGATGCGAACGGAAACAAATCACTAAGGTTCCCGGTATTCCTTGAGCTTTGTCCTGAAAACAAAGAGCCCTCGTTATTTTAGCAAACGAACTGGAGGTAGAGCCATGAACCGTTTTAAATGTCTTGCTTGCAACAGGAATCAATATATAGCATGTGCTATAGTGGAAAGGTGTATATACTGCGGACACAATGAACTGAAGAAGATGGAGACATTGGAGCCGAAGGAGGACGTAAAATTGAGCATAGAGATAAATAAAGTATATTGTATGGACAATTTAGAATTAATGAAGCAAATAGAGGATAATTCAATTGATCTAATTTATTGTGATATATTATATAACACCGGCAAAAAATTTGATGATTTTGATGATAATCTAGGCTCTCCACAAGATGCTATAGATTGGTATAGACCAAGATTAGCAGAAATGCATAGAGTGTTGAAAGACACAGGTAGCATATATTTACAATGTGATAGTAATTTAGTACATTACTTAAAAGTTGAAATGGACAGGGTGTTTGGGATTGAGAATTTCCAAAGAGATATTATTTGGCGAATAGGTTGGGTTAGTGGATATAAGACACAAGCTAAAAATTGGATTAGAAATCATGATAATATTCTATATTATACTAAGTCTAATAAATTTACATTTAATAAGGAGTATATACCTTATCCCGAAGGTTATGTAAGACGTGATGGTAAAAAACCTAAAGGCAAAGGAATACCTATTGAAGATACTTGGAATTGCAGTGAGAATGATATTTTGGACTCTATACAAATAATGAGTTTTTCTAAAGAAAAGGTGGGTTATGATACACAAAAACCTAAAGCATTATTGGAAAGGATAATTAAAGCAAGTAGTAATGAAGGCGATTTGGTAGCAGACTTCTTTTGCGGAAGTGGCACAACAGGTGTAGTTGCTAAAGAGTTAGGTAGAAATTACATAATGTGTGATGTGAATCCAAAAGCAGTGAAAATATCAGAACGGCGGATAAGCGAAGCGCGAAATAAACCCAAACAAATAACGCTGTGGTGAAGAGGTGGGGAAAGATGCTTGAAATGGCGCAGACACAGCGATGTGATAACACATTGGGCGCGGATAGTACCGCCGGATGAATTGCTAAAGGAGGAATAGTATGAGACTGATTGACGCTGACAGGTTAAAAGCCGAAATCATGGGTTGGCATGTGGTGCTGGATGACTTGTTCGATATGGGGAAATATCACGAAAGAGAGCTTGTTTTGCAAGCAATCGAAAAGTCTCCCACAATCAACGCTGTGCCTGTGGTGCGGTGCAAGGAGTGCACATATAGACAAAAAGCCAAAGTGAATCGTAAAGGTTTCCTAATATGCCCTGCAAGCGGTATGGAAATTACCGATGATGACTATTGCTCATACGGTGCAAAGATGGAAAGCGAGGTTAAGCACGATGGCTAAAGCGATATTGGTGCTACAAATGCCGGAGAGTTGCTGGCAGTGCGAATTATACTCTACTGCGCATAATTGTTGCAATGTAATAGTGATAGTTGGACATTATGCAATATGTCCAAGCAAGGGCAGACGGCCAGACTGTCCGCTGAAGTTGGTGAAAGAAAATGCCATCGCCGCATGGAACAGCAGAACTGGTAATGACATTGTGGTGCGTGGGAGTGGAAGCTATACGGCAACGACGATGATTTAGGTATGAGTTATTGGTGTAGTGCGTGCAATTTTCAGCTTAGTGAGGATTTATTCTATTCTGGATATAAAGATGGCAGATGGATAGAGAACGGAGTGTTCAAATACTGTCCCAATTGCGGCGCAAAAATGGAGGTTGAGCGTAATGGCTAAAGCAATTTTGGATGCAATTGAATAACTTTAAATGCCTTGCTTGTGGTGGGGATCAATAGGGTTGTAGAAAGGAGATTGATTATAGATGGATTTTTGTGATTATGTAAAAGAACACATGTGTAGTATTAGGAATTATGGAATAAATTGCTATAAAGATCCCTGCTATCGTTGTTGCTTTGGATGCAAACATGCTGTAGAAATGAATTGCCTTTTTGTATGCAACAAAGTTGCCGAATACTATTATCCTGAAGAAAGCGAGGGTGAGGAAGAATGACATGCAAAGAATGCCTATATTATGAGCCTGATTATGGCACGTGGGGAGTTTTTGGGTGGTCTCGAGATGGCTCAAAAGGGTATTGTTGCGTAGAGCCAAAACGAGCATTTCGAGTATTTGTTGACGGTAATCGTATAAAGTGCAAATACTTTCTGTCAAAAGAGGGAAATGGGCGTGAACACGATGGCTAAGATGAACGACATATTCCAAGTAGATTACCTGCCAGAGAAAAAGAAATAAGAATCAATCTTCCTGAAGAAATATGGAATAGCATTGATACTGTATCCCTAACAAGACAATTTCAAGAAGAATTGGTCGTTGAAAAGCAAATGGAAAGCGAGGACAGCACATGAAGCTTATCTATATAGCACACCCATTTGGTGGCAAACAAGAGGGCATGGACTTAGTTGAGAAAATCATAAAAGAGTTGATACACAAGCATCCGGATTGCACGTTCTACTCGCCATTACATGCCACAGGGTTTCTCTATGACAAATTAGATTATCTTGAGGGTATGGAACATTGTTTTGAAGTGTTAAGCCGCTGTGATGAGTTGTGGATATGCGGAAACTGGTGGGGAAGTCGAGGGTGCAATATGGAGTATGGGTTTGCTAAGGCGAAAGGGATTCCGGTTAAGTTTATAAATAATTATAGCAAAGTCATAGGTTAGCTATTAATTGCCGGCAGCCTTTTTGACGAGAAAGGACTATGACGAAATGATTGAGCTAAATAAGATTTACAACGAGGATTGCTTAGAGGGGATGAGGCAAAATAGACCTCCATCTTTATAAAAAAATCTTGAGAAAATGTGAATTTGCTATATACATTTCCAGTGATATGTGATATTATAGTCTTGAGGGAAGGAATTCCCAAACATGATTAGGAGGAATGAAAATGAAATTAGAAAAAACCACATATCTCAATTGCTTTTGCGATTTTTCCCACGGAGCAAAAATAAAAACAGAAAGTGGCCGCCGCCTCGGCGCAACATGTGATCCCAAAGAAGCCGAAAACATCATCAGGAATTACTTCATGACTGAATTTTTCCCCGAACCGGTGCATGTGTACTTTGGCGGGGAAATTGGACAGGACGGAATATTAGGATATACTTTCAGCATCGCAGAGTGACGGCGGGTAAATCCCGCCGGTAATGCCCCACCCCATGGGGTGCCGGTCACAATGCCGGAAGAAAGGAGAAAAGAAAATGAGACGGATCATCAGCTCGCAGCGTTATGTCAACCCTCAGATACTAGACGCAAAGATGGCTGAGATCAAAGAACTTGACTGCGTGGTACTGCCTATCGTTGACGTAGAGATGCAAGACCCGGACGGCAACGACCTATATCTGCTGATTGACGGTCATCATCGCAAGGCCGCCGCCGAGATGCTAGGGATTGAGGTCAAGTACGAGGAGGTTGAGAACATCCACGGCATTACCGGCGATGATCTGTTGATGCAGTGCTACATGGACAGTGACTACTACTACGTGGACACTAACGAGACTGTCTGGTAATAAAGTATATTTTGATTTTGAGTACAAAATTATAATGGCAAAATATTAAGAATAAAACGAGGAGGAAAAGTAATGTTAAAGCATGCAATGTATAAAGGCAAAAAGGTGTACAACTCTAAGCAGGTTCGCTCGCTTCTCAACATTGAGTTTGACCTGATTCTCCAGTTGTTCTATGAGAACCGCGAAAGGTTCAAAGACGGGCGCGATTACTTCTATGTTGATCGTGTTTTGTTCTCCAAGCTTACCGGTGAGGAAATCAAAGGAACAAGCAAAATGATATACCTTTGGACAACGGAAGGAATTGAGATTATCAAGGACCTCTTGGATGGGGAACGTCAACTTACCTTCTACGATCTTCCGATGATGCAGCAGGAGGCAAAGAAGGAAAAGAATAAAGTTACAAAGGTTGATGAACTTGACATCTACGTGCCCGCTGAAGGCCTTGATGTTGGTGATGTCGCAAGGGCATTGCAATCAAAAGGAATTATCAACTTTGGCCAGAACACATTGTTCCGCAAACTTAGGAACAGAGGAGTTCTTAATTCATATAACATTCCATACCAACAATACATTAAGAATGGCATGTTCGGCGTATATGTTCAGGAAAAGAAGAATGGCAAGGGAGAATATATCAAGTGCAAGGTGTTTGAAAAAGGTATCAGGAAAATTGCCGAATGGTTTGCAATGGATGGAGACGATATGAATGGTAATAATGGGCATTGATGCTTCGTACACAAGAACTGGCCTGGCAATAGCGGAGGATGGTAAACTAAAGATCGTTAAATCAATCAAATTCAAAGGATTGAAGAAGAAGCCTGAAAAGCGAGCCCGCCTTAAAATGAAGGTTGAAAACTATATAAAGAAGTATCGACCTGAAATGATAGTCATTGAACGAACGAGGCAATTTAGCACAAACGACAAACCGTTCATTGCTCTAAATATGATAAAAACAGGAATATCGCTGCTAACAACTATAATAGACGTTGCATACGAAAACGGAATACCTGTTTACTCTGTTGACACAAGAGCCTGGAAATCAGCAGTCATTGGCACAAGCAAACCAAAAGGCGGAGACAAAAAGTTGCCGGGATTGGAGTTCGTAAAATCATTAGGATTTGAAGTGTATGATGATGATGATGCGAGTGACGGAGCGTGCATTTCTCTATTCTACTGGTATTCAATGAGAAAAAATGGTGAAAAAAGAACTTGGGATTTATTGAAACTAGAAGAATAGGAGAATGATTAGTATGTATGAATATGAATGCAAGAAGTGCGGTTTAAAGAGTTATTCTTCCGCTCCCCCAGAAACATTGCTTTACAAAACTTGCCTTGATAAAATTTGCAATGGTGAGATTGAGTTTAGTGAGCTGGGGAGGGGAATGAAATATGGCAAAGAGGAGGCTAAACAGATATTGGACAAAGAATGAAAAGAAAGTAATGCGCAAGCTTGGTCTAAGGCCAGTGCCAGGAAGTGGTTCAGGTGAGTTGCTAAAAGAAGATGGTGAAAATGACTATATCATTTGCCAATTGAAGTCAACCGAAGCCGCCTCAATAAGCGTCAAGCGGTTAGACGTCGAGAAACTGCTTTATCATGCGGAACTTTATAATAAGATTCCTGTTTTCGCAATCCAATTTATGAATGGGCCAATGCTTTTGGCTACGGTTCCTGAAGAGTTAGGTAATATTGCTCAATACCTCAACAATGACTTATTCGAGAGGAAACAAATTGAGTTGGTAGAAATACCAAGGCAAAAGAAGAAGAAGCTTGTAAAGGCATCTGAGAAGTCTATCGAGGAGATTATTCAGGACGCTAAAGATGATATTGATGAAGAGCAACAAAAGGAAGAGGAAGAGGAATTCGTAATCCCATCTTTACAAAGACGTAAACAACGAAAAATAAATGAAAAGGAGAAATCGAAATGGCGAAGGTAATCAAGCTAGAAGGAACCTTTAAGGGGTTCAGCATCGCAAGTTCCGGCATGGCAACGATCCGGTTCAAAGCACCATATTCTGAAATTGCTACATATGTTTCTCTCATAGGCGTGCAGGAGAAAGAAGTAACGCTTGCCGCGAAAGAAAACGAAAATGACAAATTCCAGAAGATTGGTGAGGTAAAGCTTAAGGAAATCAAGTTCAAAGGCGAAGACGGCGCTGAATTTATTTTCAAAGGAGAGTCCATGGCGATTCCTACATTCAATTCGTTCCTTGATAAGACAGTGATTTTCGCCATCAAGTGTGAAGAGGATGGTGATGTCTAATGTCTGAAGCTCAAGCAGAAGCATACAAGGAAATTAGGAAGTTGGCTGCGAAGACCAACAAGCAATTGAAAGAATTGAAGAAGAATAGCAGTCGAGATAATCCTGTTGATATGGATATGATTAAAACAACGAAAGCCATGTTCTATGAGGAATGTATAGAAATCTTCAAAAAACATAAAGATAACTAAAACGAAAGGAGGAAACGCTATGGGCGCATTTGTTGAAATTGGTAGGGCCAGGATTACAAAAACCAGAGAGGCTGTCATTAGTCGCAGGGGAGATGGAATGTATTCCTTGGCACAGGCGGCTGAGGTTGTTGGAGATGATCAGAATAAAGTGAGTATCTTCTTCAAAGGTGCGTTCATAATGGACAGCAAAGGCCTATTAAGATTAAAGGATTTGATAGATGAGTTGTTCGATGAGAACGGAAACGAAAAGAAAAAGTAGAAAAATTCACATTTCCCTATTTACATTTCTATAGATATGTGATATTATAATCACAGAGGCGGTGATTACTGCCAAACATGAATAGGAGGAATGAAAATGACAAACAAAGAAATAATTAAAGAGGTTAGTAAAATATTGAAAGCTGACGAAAAGGAATTTGCAACAGAATTAAAAGGAAAAACAATATTGGTAAGGCAATACAACAAAGATGTTGAAGGTTTAATAGTTGCAGAATTTAAAAGAAATAAATTAATAATCAAATAGCAAAGCAGCTTTAAAAAAAATTTTGAGAAATGCACATTTGCTATTTACATTCTCAGTGATATGTGATACTATAATTTTGGGGGAGGGAGCTCCCATTACCGAGTGGATCGCAGGAATGCGCAAGGCCGGTTATCTTGATTAACGAATAGAGGTTGATGACATGAAGATAGTTAATGGAAAGCCTATGACAAACCGTGAGCAGGTTAAAATGTATGTTAGTAAGGGTGACTACAAAAATGCACTCAAACTAACAAAGGCTTGGAAGGAAGACCCGGACCATAAGATGTTGGTTAGAGGTTATGAATGTATGGTCAACCCAAGGTTCTACGAAAGCCTAGGATACAATGTTGAAGAATGTATTGAAAATGCAAAAGCAAAAATAATTGAAAAACTTTCATAAAAACTTCAAAAAACTATTTACATTCTGAGAGCGGTGTGATATTATAAATACAGAGGCGGAACAAACCGCCAAACACGAATAGGAGGAATGAAAAATGAAAATTAACGAAACGGTACAAATTTACAGGGGACAACTGAGCGCCATATTCATCTATGAGGAATTCATCACAGGCACAGTCGTTAAGGTCAACAAGAAGTCTATCAGAGTTCACATGACTCACGCTAAGTGCACAGAAAACGGTAAGGTTACACACGAATATGACATGAACAAAACAGCAACATTCACTTTCTGGAAGACAATCGAGAACGCCGGCGAAACCGTTGACATCTACAAGAACAACCTATACGGCATCATCAAAATCGCCCGCTAACCCCACCTGACGAGGTCCTGGTGGTCCCGGACCGAAACGCCTGGTCTGATGGCCGGGCGTAGTGGGAAACCGCAAAAATAAAAACAAAAGCAAAAGTAGTATAGAGGTAAAACAAAATGGCTGAAACGATGGATTCTCAACGGGTAAAAAGGATAATGCCTGTATTTACAAGGATTTCAGGCGGTTCAGCCCTTTGTTTCGGGTTCAAACCTTGAAGGTTGAACCTTATGATTTATCGAGGAAAGGGGCTGATGAAAAATGCACTATTCGAATATAGCTGAAGAAAAGCTTGAAAATATCAGATGTGATATTCAGCATTGCCGGGAACAGATTGAAACCATCAGAGATACGCTAACAACAACGAATGTTGAATTAAGTTATGACCGAGTTCAGAGCTCCCCTAACCCTGATCGAATGCTTGACGGAATAATCTGCATTATCGAATTTGAAAATGAACTTTCAAGACTTATTAGAGAAGGAACGGAATTCATCAGTCAGCTTGATTCAGAGCAGATGCAAAAAGTTTGTATTCTGTTTTATATAGAGAATAGAAAAGTTTCAGACATTGCACGAATGATGAATTGTTCATGCCAACATATTTATAGATTGTTAGATAAAGCTACAATTCAGCTTGCTAAACTAATGTGACAAAAGGGGGTGTTGCCGGACGGCGAAGTTGACAGCAAACAAAAAGCCTTTGTTGCCGAATATCTAATTGACCTGAACGCAACACAGGCAGCAATCAGGGCAGGTTACAGTAAAAACAGCAAGAAGTCAGGACAAAGACTGTTGACTAATGTTGACATAAAAACATATATTGATGAGCAGCTTGAAAAAATTCATAATGAAAAGATTGCTGACGCTAAAGAAGTCATGATCACCCCATACGGGGTGTGGATTGAAACACTGATAAAGTTAATGTTGAAGGTGCTGTTCCAGTTGTAATTGTTGATGACCTGGAAGATGATGAAGATGAAGAATTTGATGACTAATAACACATTAGTAGCGCAATCATCTTCAAACCCTGATAAACAAAGGCTTTATATTCATTATGCAATAATTCAGGGTGATGTATATGGATAAAAGAAAGAAGAAGGTTGAGGCCCCAAAACCCCATACACCAAGCATTTGCGGAGCCAAAACCCGGCAAGGAACGATGTGCAAGAACCCAGCAGGATTCAAAACGCCCCACTTTGGAACGGGGCGTTGTTATTTGCACGGAGGACTATCAACCGGTGGCCGCGGGAAAGGCGGCCCATATGGAAACAAGAAGGGACTAAAAACTGGTGTCTATGAAGCCATTTGGTTGGACGTCCTTCCAGAAGAAGAACAACAGTTTTACTATGAAGTAGTCACCGACAAAGTGGCTCAACTTGACCAAGAAGTCCGGCTCCTGGATATCCGCGAGCGCCGGATGCTTCAGCGTATAGAAAAACTAAAACAAGCTGATTTCACGATTGTCGAGCAAATAGACGCGGACGGCATGGAGAAAGGCAAACGAACTAACCTTTATACCAAAAAGCGCGCCGCCACCCTTGGCCAGATTCAGGCAATCGAAGAAGCGCTAACCAAAGTCCAGGCCCGAAAAGAAAGACTGCTTGACCTCAAACATAAATTCGAACAATCCCAGGGCCCGGAGAAATCGGATGTCAGTGCATATATTGATGCTCTTCGTGGTGCGGCCAAGGAAGCCTGGCAGGACGAAAAAGGTGATCACTGATGAAACACAACACCTCTGCTTTCAAGTTTCAGCCTTTTTCATTGAAACAAAAGAAAGTTCTTACCTGGTGGCTTCCGGAAAGTCCGGTACATGATCGGGATATCATTATCACCGACGGATCGGTCCGGTCGGGAAAGACTATAGCGAATATTGATGGCTTTATCATGTGGAGTCAGTATACATTTGAACACCAAAACTTCATCCTGGCCGGGAAGAGTATGGGCGCCTTAAAGCGAAACGTCCTGCGGCCAATGTTTCAAATACTGAACGCCAAGGGGCTTAAATACAATTACAATCGGTCAGAAAATTATATTGAAATTGGGACCAATACGTATTTTTGCTTTGGGGCAAACAATGAGGCTTCTCAGGATGTTCTCCAGGGGTTGACAGCTGCCGGTGGCCTGGGTGATGAGGTAGCATTGTTCCCGGAGTCCTTTGCCGAACAGATGATTGCCCGGTGTAGCGTCGAAGGTTCAAAACTTTGGTGGAACTGTAACCCGGAGGGGCCGCGGCATTACATTAAAACGGAATATATTGACCAGGCCGCCGAGAAGAATATTTTGCGGCTACATTTTACGCTTGATGACAACCTTACGCTTTCGCCAAAAATCAAGGAACGTTATAAACGGTTGTTCACCGGTTTATGGCGGAAGCGAATGATTGACGGCCTTTGGGTTATGGCCAAGGGTGCTATCTATGATATGTTTGATGAAGACAAGCACCTTATTAAAGACCCAGACCAGCAAAGCGAGATTATAAACAACGCAAAACACTGGTACGTGTCCAACGACTACGGGACTGGGACGGTTTTTGTCCTTGGTCTTTTTTGTGTCTACAATGGAAAACGGTACTTGGTGCGGTCGTATTACTGGGATGCCAAAAAACAAGGTCGGCAGAAAAGCGATGGTGAATATGTCGATGACCTGAAAAGGTTTATTGGCGATCGGATTCGGCCACGATTTATTATTATCCCGGATGATGCGCTAAGCTTCATTGCGGAGTGCCGGCGAAAGAGGGTTGGGCCGCTCCACGTTTACAAGCGAGATCCGGGGACTGTACTCCGAGGAATCAGAGCACAGGGGAACATGCTGGCTGAAGGTCGATATTTTATTTTCGACGTGCCGGAAAACAAAGAAGTTATTACAGAGTATTCGGAGTATGTATGGGACCCCAAAGCCCAGGAGCATGGAAATGATGCGCCGCTCAAACAAAATGACCATGGGAAAGACATGGAGCGGTATTTCCATGACACATTGAGCAGAGGCGGCAACGTCACCTACCATTCATTTATTTAGCGCAAGGGAGAGAATTATCAATGCCGGAAACTGGATTAGATTTAGTGGCCCGTTCATTCGCACAATGGATTTATCATCAAGACAACGAGGAAAGAATTAAACGGTACGAAAAGTACGAAGATTATTACCAAGGGGATTTTGATGTTCACCTTACGCCAAAAGTACAGGAAGCCCTGGGTAGCGACTTTGCAGTAATTGCCAGTTATCCCAAAACCATCGTTAACAAAGCTGTGGGGTATCTTTGTGGAAAGCCGCTTACCATCAAAGTCAATCCGGACTTATATGAAATTGAAGATATTGAAGATGAAGAGGAAAGGGCGGCCAGAAAGGCAGAGCGCCTAAAAGAAGCAAAGAACATCGAAAGATTCCTTTATAACGTTTACCGGGCAAACCAGTTCTTAAAGCAAAACATGATTAAGCTTATTCGGATCCAAGGGAAAAAAGGTGATGTGTTCGTCAAAGTTTTCCTTGATTACGAAGATAAAGACAACCCAATTAAACTGAGAGTTTTAACGCCTAACATTGTTTATCCAAAATACAAGGATGATGATATCCAAACATTGGAGTATGTGGCGATTATTGTCAATCGGATTGACGAGAACGGTCGGCCGTATAAATATGCTCAGGTTTTTTGGGAAGACGTGATCGTCGAGTACAAGCAGGGAATGGGCGAAGAGACCTGGCAGGAGATTGACCGGCATCCTAACGAGATCGGCATGATCCCTATAGTGCATATAAAGAACACGGAGGACGACAAACTCTGGGGCGAAAGCGACATTGAACCCATCATGACCCTGGTGGACGCCATTTGCAAGGCCTTGACGGACATGACCGTTAATGCAGACTATCAAAGTTTTCAGCGAGTGTTTACCACTGGGCAAAATGATGGTTATGCACAGGGAGACAAAGCTACAGAAGAAGCAAATAGAAAGCAAGAAGTAGGACCGGGAGTTAGGACAAACTTGCCTGACCCTGAAGCGAATGTTTATGTAGTCGAGCCAGTTAATCCACAAGGGCTCATTGAAATCATCAAGACCTTGCGTGAAGAAATATCATTTCATTCCCGGGTGCCACAAATTGCCTTGGGTAAAGCAGACGGGACTGGGGCTGTATCCTCGCTGGCCCTGAGGATTCACTACCAGCCGTTGCATGACAAGTGTGACGAAAAAGAAGTATTGGCCGCCAACGGCCTCCAGCAAGTCAACCGGATCATCTTTGCCTACCATAAGCTTTTGACGGGGGAAGATTTCACTGGGTATGATACCGAGATTGATTTTGTTACGTCGATGCCGGTAGACCGCCTGGAAGAGCAGACCATTCGGACCCAGCGGATCGCCAACAAGACCCTCAGTCGCGGGACGGCCATGGAAGAGGAAGGCATCGAAGATCCCGAAAGTGAGTTGGAAAAGATTCGGGCGGAGCGTGACTTGGAGCAAGATGTGTATGGTGGCCGGGTAGAAGATGAAATAGAAAGGCTGTTGGGCGGCGGCGAAAGTCCTACTGGGCGAGGCGGCGGCGGTGGTCAAGGACAAGGAGCCCAGGGTGGTAATCAATAATGTCCATTGACAAAAGCCAAGACATATATAACCAAATTCAATCCGCCTACCGGGCCAAGTTCCTGAAACTCCAGAAGCAATTGGAAAGGGAATTTTCCAAGATCGCCGATGAGTTTGATGGCAAGATTCAGCGATTGGTGTTTCAATATAGCAAGCCTGACGGTACCTTCGACAAAAAGTATATGGCCGACATTAACCGGGAGATTGATGCTATCGCCGACTGGTTTACTAAAACCAATGCTACCTGGATAGATAAAAACATTGTGCAAAGCGTCGAGTTCGCGATTGATAGCCAAGACATGGCAACCAAGGCGTTTATCCGGGCAGCAGCGGAAGAGTATCAAGGGAAGGGTAGAGAGATATTAATCAAAGCGGCCACTAACCCGGCGGCGCCGTTCCTTCTTCGGACACAGTTTGGGACTGGGTTGGCCGGGCATATCCGGAAAGCGGTTTGGAAGAGGCGTTGGACTGATGGATGGACGCTGAGTGATCGAATCTGGGAGACTGACCGAGTATTAAGAAAAAATCTCCATGATATGATTGAACAGTGTGTCAATGAAGGACTGTCGGCGGTGGAGTTTAGCCGGGCGGTTGAACAGTATTTATTAAAACCTGGACCAGCGTGGACAACAAAGATTAAACCATCAGTGAGCGGCCGGGGGTCGGTAAAATATAACGCGCTCAGGTTGGCCCGGACCGAAACCAATATCGCCTACCGATTGGCTCACGCGCTGGGAGCGAAGAATAGCACGATAGTTAAGGGAATAAAGTGGAACTTGTCCCGAAGTCATCCAGAAAAAGACATCTGTGATCAATGGGCGACACAAGATCTTTATGAATTAGGTTCGGGGGTATATCCTCCGGACAAATTGCCACCAGGGCACCCTAATTGCCTTTGCTACTTAACTGATATTTTGCTCCAGGGCGAAGAGTTAGCAAGAGCGCTTGAGGAGAAGTATCAAACCAGTATACCTGCTGGTTAAAAATGAGGAGGTGCAACGAGGGATGAACTATATCCAATACACCATCCAGCCCACCAATTCTGTGGCTGGGGTGGCAAAGCGGTTTGGCGTTGATTTACACGAATTGGTTAAACTAAACCCGCAGGTTTGTACGACCGGGCCGCAAGAAGGAATTGAGATTAAGATACCGGTAGACCATTTGGAGTTGGTATCGGATGTATTACCGGAAATCGAGAGTGATGAGCCAGGACTGCAGGAAGAAAGGATTGCTGGGTTTAAATTGAAACTTCCAAATGGTGAGTTGTATCAGCTTGAATAGAAAGATTAATCAACCCAGGGGCGAAACCAAACGCAACGAGGAAACCTCCCCGGAAAGCAAGGAGCGGGTGACGTTATAGAGAGCAAGACAAGTTTTCTATTTTTGTTTATTTCGCGATTGTTTCCGGCTCGTAAGGCCGGTGCGAGGTACGACGCTCAATTCCGGTCTCCCTGGGTTTTATACAATTTAGATGACTGAAAGGAGTGGGACATTGCGGGAAAGGTCAGAAAGCTTGTGTTTGGGTTGCCGATGATTGGGCAGGTTTTTGTAGCCATTGCCAACATTAATCTAAGCCGACGGGCTGTAAACGGAATAACGGGCGACGGCCCTAAAACGGAGGAGATATTACATGGATAAACTGCTTGAAATCTTTAAAGCCCTGGGGGTTGATGTCACGAAAGACGACATCAAAAAGAAACTGGAGTCCGACGATTTTAAGAAAGTCTATGAAGCCAACTGGCCAAAGGCTGTAGACACAAAGGACCTGTTCACCCAGGAACAGTTGAATGAAATCGTAGCCAAGCGGCTCTCTCGGCAAGAGAAAATCCACGAAGCCGAGATTAAGGAGCTCCAGGAAAAGATGAAGGGTTTACTTGACCCCTCCAAAGTCAAGGAGTTCGAGGACAAAATTAAAGAGCTTGAAGCCACGAGCAAAGCCAACCAAGCAACCATGAAAAAAGAGTATGAGCTGAAGATGGCTGCAATCAAAGGCGGAATCAAAGATCCGGAATACTTTGAGTTTTTGGCCCAGAAAGACAAGCTCTATGACCGGATCAAAGTTGAAGATGATGGCACTTTGGTTGTTCTCGACGCAAACGGTAACGTCCTGGCCGAAAAGGACGGCAAGAAGTTCGGGCCTGAGAAGCTGATTGAGGAATTGAAAGAGAACAAGCCGGATCTATTTGACGAGTCTGCTCAACCAAAACCGCGTTGGACTCCGGGAGCGACAAACCCGGCCGCCGGCAGTGGTGGCGGAGACAAGGATGGTCCGGGTGCATTGTTAGGAAAACAACAAAAAGAGGCGGCTCAATTGGCGACCAAGGTCCAAAGTGCATACTTTGGAAGCTAAGAAATACCCTAGAAAGGATGTGGATAATTTGTCTAAATTCGTACAGACCGATTACCTCAACAAAAAAGAGATTCTCAAGTTCCCTGATCACTATGTAGCCTTGGCTGTCATGGTTAGTGATGAAGGGGTAAGCGCTAACGCCGATGGCAAGAAAATCGTGCCAGCCGGAACCATTGTTGGTGGGAAAGATGCCCCGGTACTGGAAAACCTGGACCAGCCGGTAGTAGATAAGAATACCCCTCCGGCCAAAGCGACTAAAGACTTTGCAGTGGCGCAAGATGATGCTAGCGAAAACATCAATTTAACTCTTACCGCAGTAGAACCGGGTACTGCTGGGAACTCTATTTCTCTCACCATGAGCAGTAGCTCTCCCGCGACAGGCAATAAGGTAGAAGTGGTTGTTACCGGTACCGATATCGTTGTAAAGCCTGTAGTTGATAGTGGCACCGTGACATCTACCATTGGCAATGTTGTCAGTGCGATTAACGCCGATGCGGACGCCAAGGCGTTAGTAGTGGCTTCCGCGGATGAAGGTGTATTGAATGAGGTTATCACCAAAAACGTCACCAAGACTACCTTGGCTGGTGGTTCTGACGGGACCGCAACTGATGCGGAAGGCATTCTCTTGAACGACGTTGACGTTACCTACGGTCCGGCTCCAGGAGCAATGTTAATCCATGGCTTCGTGGACCTTAACAAGCTTCCTGAAGTTCCGGCCTTTGGGGCAGCGGCCGCGTTACCCATGATTGCATTCATCAAATAGAACGTCAACTCTGAGAAAATCCGTAATAACCATTCATTGATTTAAAAGAAAGGACAGGTGAAGAATATGCCTAATATCTTTGACCTTGTAAACGCCAAAGAGATTGCAACCTACTGGACCCAGAAGGTTGAAAACAGGATTCCTTATCTCGGAGAAACCTTATTCCCGACAAAGAAACAATTAGGATTGGACCTTAAGTGGTTTAAAGGTTCTCAAGGGTTGCCGGTTATGCTGAAACCTTCAGCTTTTGATACCAAAGCGACCTTAAGAGACAGAATTGGAATTACCAAGATTGAAACTGAAATGCCTTTCTTCCGTGAAGCGATGCGTATTGGAGAGGCTGATCGCCAGGAACTGAATAAAGCCGCGGCGGCCGCCAACAGTCAATTTATTATGCCGGTGCTTAATCGTATTTACGATGATGCCGCCACCTTAATTGACGGTGCATTGGTGGTTCCCGAACGCATGATTATGCAGCTTCTAAGTTCCGGGTCAATTGCGATCTCCGCTACCATTGACGGGAACAGAGTTGCGTATGATTATGACTACAGATTCCCGGCTGGGCATAAAGAGACTCTTACCGGCACTGCGATGTGGAGTGACTTGACTAATTCCAATCCAATCGTTAACATTCAGGAATGGCAGGATACGATTGAGGAAGATTACGGGACCAGACCCACCCGGGCAATCTGTACCAGGAAGACTTGGAATTACCTTCTTAATAACCAGAAAATTAAACTTGATATGAATCCACGCGGCGGTCAAAATATTATAATGACCGACAGCATGCTACAGCAGTATCTAGAAACGAAGTTAGGACTTCGCGTCGCTGTATACAACAAGAAATTCAATCTTAATGGAGCTGCAACGCTATTTTTCCCGGATGATGTGTTTACACTAATTCCGGACGGGAATCTTGGTAACACCTATTACGGTACTACTCCGGAAGAAAGTGACCTGATGAGCGGTGCAACTAAGGCGGAAGTCCAAATCGTCAATACTGGTGTAGCTGTAACCAGCATAAAAGAAGAACATCCGGTCAACGTCATGACCGTTGTATCTGAGATTGTCCTGCCGTCTTTTGAAGCGATTGACGGGGCGTTCATCGCTACAGTCCATGCTGCGTAATCTAACTTAAATAAACGAGTGCAGAGGAGGCCTATTTAAAGGTCTCCTCTGCCTTTTAGGAAGGAGGAACATGGTTGAAAACAGTGACTGTTGTTTTAAGTGCCAATGTGAATTATAACAATCAGGTGCGCAGAAAGGCCGGGGAAGAGCTTGAGATTGACGAAAAGGATCTGGAGTGGTTTCAGACCAAAGGATTGGTTAAGAAAGTAAAAGAGAAGAAAGTGAAAAGTGGTGACAAAGAGAAGGAAGAGAAGGAAGGCAAGAAACAGAAGGAGTGATAACCAATGGAACCACTCCAAAAACTCCGCAAACTCATATGGGATCCAAATGCCGAGGTATTCTCCGACGAGGACCTCCAGGAGTTTCTGGCCGACGCCGAGGGGAATGTCTACAAGGCCGCCGCTATTTGCCTGAACATCGTCAGGGCCAATCCGGAAAAACTCCGCTCCTTTGCTGTTTTCACTTACGAGGATCTGGACAATGCGATTAAGTATTATGAGCGCATGGCCGGCGGCACAACGAAAACCATTCCCTTAAAGAAGGTGTATTAAATGCGGTTACCAAAAACCCCGGCCTCCCAGAATGTTGTCGTAAAACGGTTGATCGAAGGGGGCTACGACGAGAACCATAACTGGGTAGAGCCAGGGGAACAGGCAATTGCAACCATTATCAACGCCAGCATTCTTCCAAAGTCTGGACGCGAAAGAGCGGCCACGGTTCAAACAACATATGAGAGTGAGTGGACCATGTGGGCCGGGACAGACAATATTATCTTTGAGGAAGGATTCTCTGAGTTAAAATGCGGGGATGTGGTGGCTGCGGGAGCGGGTGAGAAAGCGAAGCGGTATAAGATTGTGTTTCCGGGTTTCTACGGGGCGGCGTATGAGTTGGCATTGAAGGAAGATGTTTAGATGGATATTGAAGTAGGGTTTGAGGGTGTTGAAGAATCATTGGCGGCATTAGCCAGGTTTGTAGAGGCAGAAGAACGGGCGCTCAAGGATGCGTTGGAGTACATTCTGCGTGCTATGGTCAATTATGTGAAACAAAACGGACCCTGGACTGACAGAACTTCAAACCTTAGAAACTCCATTTCTGTAAACATGGATACTATGAGAGAATGGCCGGCCGACACCCCAGCAGAAACGTTGAAGGCTTTGGCGGCGCAGAACGAAACCCCGGTCATCCAAATTGAAGGTAATGATTTTGTCGGTTGCTTATCTGCTGGAATGGAGTATGCTATCTGGGTCGAAACAAAAGACGGCTACTGGGTGTTGACAGGCGCCATTGATCGCTTTGAACCGCTCGTTGAAAAATACTTCGCCGACAAGATGGCCGTTGAAAAACTTGACCTGGAGCAGGCCGCTTCAGTAGCCTACATCCGCTGGCAGGAGAGGAAGGGGGCGCGGTAAATGGACATCAACAAAATATTGACGCCGGTGAAGCTCCGCCTAATCAACGACAAAAATATTTCCGGTCAAACCACTCTGGGCGACTTGCTTAACAACAAAATTGACGTTTACAAAGGCCCCCGCAAACCAACTGGAGCGAAAAATCCTTGCTTCACCATCCATGTTCTCTCCGCGCCGAGGGATCCTGATTCAAAGAGTTACAATGGAACGTTACTCATTAATTTCTATTGCCCGAATTACGCTTCCGGAAATGCCAATATAGAGTTAATGGGGCCGGTGACCGCCCGAATTGTGGAACTCTTCGATGACCAACCCCTAACCATGGATGGATATAACAATTTCAATTTAGTGGTCCAAGAACCTCTTGGGCCGCTTTTTGATCCCTCGTTTCCCAACGAACATTTTATGAGTATTCGTATCAAATTCAATCTCATCAAGAAAGGGAGTGTTTAAATGGAACCTTTAGTGGTTGAAAAAATGGATATGGGTCCGTGCGTTGCTACTTTTGGCGGTATTGAACTAGGACGGACCAAAGGAGACAGTACATTCTCCTATTCGATTGAAACCCAAAACATCGAAACCGAGGAAGATGGGATTGTCGATGAGGTTGTTACCAACGACCAGCTTACTTTCACCATTCCCTTGATTTACACCGATGTTGACACTCTGGCGCTGGTTATTCCTTGGGCGCAGAAAACAACAGTTAACGGTGAATCGAAGCTGGAAGTTGGAAAAGCGATTGGGCAACGTCTGTTCCAATATGCCAAGCAATTGGTGCTTCATCCGACGAGTGCAGCCGATGATGACAAATCAAAGGACATCACCGTTTACAAGGCATATCCGAAACCAGGGCCGATTGAACTGACTTATTCTCGGACCGGCGAACGGATTGCGAACGTAACCTTTATTGCTGTTCGTGATGCTTCCAAGCCGGCCGGAAAAGATTACTTCTGCATCGGCGATCCGGCGATTGATGGCGACGCAGTCGCACCTACCGTTGTAAGCACAGTTCCGGTTGACGATGCTGTAGATGTGGTGAAAGCCTCCGGTTTGCAGATTGACTTCGTGATGAGCGAAGACATTGACCCGGCGACTGTCATCAAAGCGAATACCTCAATCACCAACCTAACATCCGGCGCACCGTTTAACAGTTATAACGTGAGTTATAGCGCCGAAACCAAAACTATTCGGCTAACCACTACGGCGGCACTGACCGGGTCCACTCAGTACATGGCGACTATCGGAACCGGTATTAAGGACCTCAACGGGAACGCCTTGGCCGAACCTAAGGTAGTAACATTTACTACTGCAGCCTAAAATTTAAAAGAACGATAAGCGAAGGGCCCCTCGGGAATCCGGGGGGCTTCTTTATGAAAGAGGAGGACGAAAGATGTTTGATTTTATTAAGAGGCGCAACAATAAGGATTTCGCGAGTGTAGCGGAGATCAATGAAATAAAAGGTATAGCCATTCCTGTTATTACTCTCGAAAAATATCCGGAGATTGCAAAACGAACGTTATCTCTGGTTGAAAAAGTATCCAAGCAGATATCTGAGGAAAGCGGCCAAACAGTTGATGAAGTCTTAGAATCTCTAACTGTTACCGACATGGTGCGTTACATTCCGAAAATCATCGCGATTGCAGCAGATGAACTATTTAGTTTCGTTGCATTTGTGCTGGACGTCGATGAACAAATCATTCGCAAACTCGGCGTTGCCGATCTTACCAGAATCTGCATGAAGGTCTACGAAGTAAACGAGTTCGCGGAGGTTCAAGCAGAGATTCGAAATTTTATGAAGACCCTGGCGAAGAAGAAAAGTCAGAGTCAGGGCTGATTAAAGAGGACGAAGAGGATTATTATTTCGATTCATTAGTCTACCAGATCATGGGAGAGTTTCACCTGTCAAAAACGCAGGTCTTGAAAGAGATTTACGTCAGGGAGCTCCCCTTGATTTTTAAACATATTAGGCAACGGAAGAGACTGAAGAAGTTGGAAGAGGTTTCGAAATACAACCGTCTTTTAGATATCGCCGTTTCCACCGCCGGAATGTCTCCGAGCATAGAAAACGTTAAAGCACTAAAAGAAGAGTTTCGACAACTTGCCAAGTCGTTAGCTCCGGCGGTTCGAGTGCCGGAAAAGAAAAACACAGGCGATCCGTTGGACAGGCTCCGTGCGCTGCAAGGAGTAATTGCTGCAAACAGACCCCACAAATCCAGAAAGGGGTGAGATAATGGCTGAAGCAACTTTAGGCAATTTGGTCTATTTTATTCGCGCTCAAAATCAACAATTTAAACAGACAATTAGGGAAACTGAAGACTACCTTAAAGGGGTTGGCGTTACCTTTAATAAGGGCGGGAAGCAGGCTAAGGATTATGGTAATTCCGTGACCAAAGGTCTCGATAACGCCAGAAAGAGTATTCAGCAGCACAAAGAAGCTATACAAAGCATGGCAATAGGTTCGGCGGCAGCACTTGCAACCATGGTAATGCAAATTCGTCGGTCAATTAAAGAAACCATAGATATGCAAAACTCCCTGGCCGGACTTAGTAGTGCAGCGAGAGCCTTCCATCATGACGTGGGCGCGGTGAACCAGGCTGCCAAAGATTTGTCTGCAGACGGCCTTATGACACTAGCTGATGCAGCAACCGGATTGAAGAACCTTATGATGTCTGGTTTTGGTCTACAGGAATCTATCAACTTAATGGAGCGGTTCAAAGACATCGCGGCATTTAACCGCCAGGGTGCTCTTGGGTTTGGCGAAGCCATTCGCGGGGCTACTGAAGGTATCAAAAACCAAAACTCCATCATGGTTGACAATATCGGTCTGACCAAAAACTTGACGATGATTTTAAAAGAGGCTGGTTACTCCGAACAAGACTTGATGAAAGTCGCAACCGATGCCGGAGTAAGACAGGCACTGTATAATGGATTGCTTAAAGAAGCTAGTTACTTCACCGGCGATGCGGCGAAGATGACAAAGTTGCTTAGCGGACGAATGGCGCAGACTTCCGTAAACGTCCAAAAACTGTACTGGGCATTGGAATCTACAATTGATAAACCTCTTACTGAGTTTTTGGAAACCGTAAATGAGATTTTGGCCAAAATGACCGAGTGGATAAGCCGGAATAAGGATCTTGTCGGCTCATTAACTTTAATCACCACTGGAACCGCAGGAGCTATTGTAGTAATCTCAACCGCAATTCTCGCCATTGATAAAGTAATAGGCATAATCAAAACCGCAGCCGTTATTGCTAGCGGATCATTAAGCGGACTACTTTCTCCTATTGGGTTAGTTATCGCTGGGATAGCAGCTCTTACAGCGGCTGTTATTGGTGTTGCTAGCGCCGTAAAAAGGGCAAAAGAAGAGAAAGAAAAGTTCGTTAAGACCACAATGGACATGGCGGATAAATACGGACGTGAAGCCGTTGAACTAAACTCGCTTCTTAAAATGTATGACGAACTTTTGCCAAAGGCGAAAAACTCAAAAGAAGCCCACGAAGAGTTAAACGCTGTTGTTAAACGAATTGGTGAAATTGTTCCGGATGCCAAAACCCAGTGGAACGAACTTGGGGAAGCAATTGAAATAAACGCCAAAAAAGCCAGGTTAACAGCCCAGGAAATGCTAGAAACAAGGAAAACGTTATTGGAAGTCGCGAAGGCAAGAGCAGAGTTTCAAATACCTCAGCTTGAGGCGACTGTAAGGCGACATGAGGCGAGTGTTCAAAAGAGCCAAAGGGAGCTGGATGAGGCCAGGAAGGAACAGCTCGCAATATATAAAATGCGTGCGAAGGCCCTTGAATTTCAAGAGAGATTAAATCGCGGCGAAGACGAAGGGAAACTATACGAAGAAGCCGTAAAAGCCGGAGTTACAGATGAAGGTTCACCATTGATAACGGGGCTTGATTGGTGGATCAACAAAGCCCCGGAGCGGATCGAGACGCGTATTGGTTTTATCACCAAGAGGATGGAAAAAGTGTCACAGGAATACTTTGACGCAAAGAACCAATTGGCCGAAATTGCCGCTAACGACGCAGAATTAAGGAAAATACTAGAAGAAATTGAAAAGGGGAACTTAACAGCAGGTATAAAAACAGACGAAGAAACAAGTACAGTAACAACAACCCCCGCGATTACCTATCAGGATGCTAAACGAAAATATGAAGCAGAAGTTGAAGCAAATAGGTGGTCGCTCGAAGAACAGTTAAGGTACTGGAAAGAGCGGGTTGGTATCGTCAAAAAGAACGTCAATGAAGAGGACGATTACAAGAAACGCCTTGCCAAGCTCGAAAACGAACTAACGGATGCTATAACGAAAGAGCAAGACAACCTTGCTCTCGCCCGCGAAAAGGGATATAACGAAGAACTCCTCGCGTTACAACAGAAGCACAAAAAAGAGCTTAACGAAGTCGAGGAAAACAGCGAACGATACAAACTTATCAAGGAACGTCATCAGATAGAGTTGGACAATCTCACCAAGAAATGGGATGCCGAAATCCAAGCCCAACAATGGGAACTTGAAGCTGCTTTGTTGGAATTAAAGGGCGACTTCGAGAATGCGGATATTCTTCGGGAAAAAGCGCGTTTCAAAAGAGAGTATGACGAAACAAAACTCTCCAAAGATCAACTGAGGACCCTAGAACAGGAGCACCAGCAGAAACTACTTGAAATTACTAATGAGTACGCTGGTAAACGTGCCGAAGTCGCTCTTAGTCTCAAGGAAGCAGAGATTGACAGCCAGATTTCCGAACTGGAAGGTCAGAAGGAAATCCTTTTTCTCCACTGGAACCAAAACACAGCCAGACGTGAAGCACTGCAAATCGAAAGAGAAATCCTCAACCTCCAAATAAAGAAGATTGACCTTGAGATTGCTGAACTCGAAAGGCAAAAGAAGATTGCCGAGGAAAAGAACAATCAGCTTGAAGCAGATAAAATGACTGCTGAAATTGCTGGTTTAAAAACCGAAAGAGACGAACTAAAGAGAGAACGGGACTATAATGAAAAGCGTTACATAGCTGACCTGTCCAATGACCTAAAGAGCAACTTCTCTTCAGCGGTCGAAGACGGTTTAATCGATGGTGGAAAAAGAGGCATCGACAGTCTAGTTGATTATTTGCAGCAGAAAGCCAGACAACGAATAGCCGATATAATCACCGAAGTATTCTTCAACAGTCAAATCGGTAAGAACATGGAATCATGGTTTACATCCGCTTTTGGTGGAAGTGATCAAGGCGGTCTCTTCGGATTTCTTGGAGGCTTATTTGGGGGAGGGAGCAAGCCTCCGAGTTCTCAAATTCCAGATAATGTACCGATTGATCGAAGCAAATTGCCGCAGCAAGGCGGTGGCTTCCTCGGCGAACTAGGAAACATTTTTAACAGTGCATTGTCGTTTTTAGGACCGCTTGCGCTTCTTGGGAGTTTGTTCGGTGATTTATTTGGCGGCGGCTCAAAAGAACTCACCATCCAAGCCAGTACGGCCAACATGGAAATCGACTTTGCAACGGCAAATTTCAAGGAAGTCACGTTGCCAAGTTCCTACATGGGGCGCGGTGTTCCGAGTTCCAATGCGGTGGCACCGGTGCAGAACATCTATGTCAATGTCAACGCAGCCGGTAGCTTAATTGCCGAAAGAGATCTGAATAAGCGCATCGAAAGCACCGTGCAGACGGGAATCGCTAAGGCCAACGCTAAATCTAAAAAGTGGCAATCAGTTACAACTAGGGAGGGATAAGCCTTGGATTACTATTCCCTCGTATTTAACAAAGGCACAGTGGAGGAGAAGGAAATTTTCCTCCGCTATCATGACGACTTCAACCCGGACGGACACAGGCCAAAGCCACGCACAGCGGTTAAGCAAATGCTCGGCGGTGTCGCTATCCAGGAATCTGCTGTTATCCATGGTGGACATACAATCACGATGACCGGGGTGGAGATGACAGATGATGACATTGCGCTCATAAAAACATTTTATGAGTCAGAAGATCTTCAACCCTTCATCTACCGCGATAGCCGGAAAACAACTCCGGAAGAATGGCTTGTAACATGGGCAGGAGAGGGGTTTCGGTACCAGCCTTACCTAGCAAGGCCGAACATGAAATATAGGTGGAGCATTGAGCTGGTGACCCTTGGAAAGCTGGCGGTGGACGGGACGGTGCTGCCATGAAACCCACGTCAGACAAACTGAAAACTGCCTTAGCCAATGGTTATCTGTCTGACCCTCGGGCAATGCTCAAGATTGACATTGACCCGCCTTTTGTTGGGACAGACTTTCGGCCCAACTCCTGTGATCCAGACCTTGTTGACATCGGCGGGGTTTTATATTTGACCATCGTTGAGGGCGACTATATCAAGATCCTGACAGTTGATCGCGCGACTCATAGAGTCGATGGTCTAGTCCGGGAGATCCTGGCACCGGGAGCCGCGCGGCCACGTCTGATATTTGAGCCATCGCATTATCCGGGATGGCCGGATTTGCCCCATGTAGCGTATACAGACACGGTCAACGGCAAGGCCATGGTCTACCGTGAGCAGTATGATGAGAATTTTAATGTAATCAGAATCTATGATGAAATCGGAAACGGTGGATCTTGCGAAGCGCTCCAGGTGGGAGGGACCATTTACAATTTTTATGCCGGCGCCGATGGGGTGCTATACGGTCGTAAACAAGGAGAGTTTGCGGAAGCGGTCATAATGCCGGAGGATGGTGCGGCGATCACCAGCGTCCGGGCAATGCCCATGCCGGACGGACGGATTTGCCTAGCATATTCTATGCGGGCAGCTGACGGCACAGAATCAGTGCATGTCGCATGGACAGAACTGCTTTTGCCCATAGTCCTGGACGGAGATGGATCTACTATGACGCCATCGCTCACAGCGTTAGAATGGAAGAAAACCGAGTTTTGGTTTGGTGATTATCCTGAAGGTGGTTATGTAGATCCTGATGACGCAGGCGTGCAGATGATTCCGTCAACCATTGTAGAGTTCGTGAAAACTGCTTATCAATATGATAATGTAGCGGAAATGGTCCCGAGTCTCATTCAAATGGTTTTTCCGGCAGCTCATATTTTTAGCGATGCGGTGAATATGGCGCCCTCTCTATCGCAGTTGGCGTTACCTGTGCCGCATTTTTTCGCTGATGACTGTCAGATGACAGCGTCATTACAGGCATTTGAATTTTTCGTATGAGGGAGCGTGAATGTAATGAAGATAGGAATTCCTCAGATACTTGTGCGCCGTTATATCGAGCCAAAAGATCCAATATCAGTAGGGCTCGGTGTATCAGGGCATTTCCATGTCATTAAAAAACGGCGTGGCATCATCGTGCAAGAACTGGATTTTGACAACATCATCACGGATGTTGGATTACGACGTATGGCATCAGAAACAGCTCTGAGTGGGACAATTGGCAGTTACTGCATTCTCGGAACAGGTACGTCAACCCCGGTATCTACAGATACAACACTCCAAGCTTATGGCGGGTATACAACTAAGTGCTATTATTCGCTCATTGGGTCATCGCTTGGTAGTGACGCAGATCGTCAAATGAGAATAACATATGAATATGGGTTAAATGATGCGATTGGGACTTGGACAGAGGTTGGTATCACATGGGATAGCAGCAGCAGTAATCCTCAGGTGTTCTGCCGAATGCTTTTCGCGGATGACCAGGGCAATCCTACCGCGGTCGAAAAAACAAGTGAAGATACTTTGACAATAATTTATACATTCCACTTGAAGAGATTATCCGATACTCCCGTTATCAACACTATTAACGTTGAAGGTGTAGGAGACGTGGATGTATCGTCTATTGTTCTAAACAGGGGATTAGCGCTCATCACGAACGAGCAATTTACCAAGAATTATTTTACAGGAAGTTATTACAAAAATCATATACGGCTTGGCACTGGTTCGGGAGACATATTACCAACAATAACTGCTTGCTATTTACCGATTAACACAGAACCCACATTGTTGCAGGTAGTACCATATGAAACAGGCGCATTTTACCGGGAATTTTTGTTTGAGTGGCCAGCAGCTCTTACTGGGACTATTACCGAAGCGATATATACTAATGGTGCTGGAGGGATGTATGATGCTTCTAGGGTTGGCCCAGTGGTATATATGCAGTTTTCGCCAGCGGTGCCTAAAACTGACACGACAAAAAAGATTAGGCTGAGACCGCGCATTACATTTAGCCGGGTCTAAATTTTAGCGGGGAGGGGTGCAGATGAGAATAGCAAAAAGAACCCTCCTCTATGAGGGAAGGAACATTGGGGAGGTCGGGGGATCATTTTCTGACCTCTCTCTGTTTGTATTTTGGCAGGAAGGCGACACGACATATGCCCGATGCCTGTTCAAGAACGATGTGGTAGACCAGGACACCGGAGTGTATCGCGGTTCGCTCTCGTCCGGAAGATGGTCGGGTGCAACGCAGTTTTTGACCGAAGGAGAACATCCAGCGGTCCTCATGAACGGGAACGAACCGGAATTGGTTTTGTGGGAGAGAGGAGGGGCCCTCGTCGCGGCTCCTTCTACTATTTCAAATGAGATTATTTCAGCCCAAACTACGCTTAAAGCGGCTCTAGAAGCAGACTTCGCTATAGAATTGGCTAATGTCGGCGGTAAGTTTACCGCAGAGGGTTCGGCGTATAAGGAAATGTTTGAGAATGAAAAAAGCGCTGGGCTATACCTCGGATACGGTGACGAAATGTATAGGATGGCCACCTGCCAAGTGGAGTCTGTCGACGCTTCCAGGGATGTTGGCGGCGGAACGCTGACTATAAATGCCCAAAACAAATACACAGATCTCCTCTCCCTCCCGATGACAAAAACCTATGGACCAAAATATCCGGCGAGAAATAAGGAGGTGGTTATCTCCGGGTTTACGGTGGACGAGCCAATCCCTGCCGGAGAGGTTGTAGAAGTCAAAATAGATGCTCCTGCACCGGTTAGATGGTATCCCGAGAGTGTGGAGCTGGCTAACATCGTAGTGTCCGGGCAAACGCCAGGGCAGGTAACGGTATCAAGAGTGTACGGGCAGACAGAGACTTTTGGGTTTGTCCTTATATCCAACCTGTCCGACTCGGATGTAACTGTTTCTTTTGATGTACTTGCTGCACCTAATACCTCGTCTGCTTTTGCTGTGGCGTTTACCGAGCAAGTGCGAGAAGAGGAGATTACGCTGTCAGGAGATACCCCGGTCAGGCTTGCTAACAAAAGCAACGACGGGGAGAAGAATCGCCGGATTACCGTTACAAATCAGAATGGAACAATAACCTATGTAGCTCAAGACCCTGACGATCCGGAGGCGTGGTGGGATTATGCAGTTGGTTTGGATGCTGAGGGCTACACAACCATAACCAGAAACGCTGATGGAAATATCATGGACGGGCAAACAGTCAAAGTTGCTTATGAGTATGTGGTGGGGATAACCGGAAAACTCAAAGTCAAAAAAGGCTCCAACTCCGCTGATGCTGTCCTGCTGTTTGTCGACGAGTGGGAGCCGCGGTCGTTGCAAATCCGGGTCACAGGAGTATCTGGCGGTGGGACGGACGGATCGATGGATACCTACAAATCAAAATATAACCCGATCCATGTCTTATTTAGCCCCTCTGTCAATGGTACAGGCATACAGGTTGGCCTAACAAAGAGGAATGCCTCCTCCGACCTAACTATCACCTACGAGCTGTGGGCAAGGCCATATAAAAGCAAAATAGAGGAGTATTGGTCAGCGGGTGAAGTCCTTCGGGATATCGTTCGTTTGGCAACCTACAAGGATCTGAAAATAGGCGAGTATGACGGGAATTTAGAAGCCGGCCAATTTTCGGACAGTATTTTCGTAACAATGGAAGAGCCCATCGACCCGGAAACAATAAGGGTTGAAAACTCGGGCTCTGACGATGTTCAAGTTAGCCTTATCGCCGCAGGATATATTCCAAACGATGACGGCGGAGAATCCTGGGGTGTTAGGGTAGCGGTTACTAGGTCGATGCCAACCGGTTTGCAGCAAGATTATGCGTTCCAGATTTGGGGCCAGTACACCAATAGGACGGATTTCTTTTATCCGCTTAATTTGGTTGTCCCTGAACTTCCTGACACCGTTTATGACCGGACTTTACAGATTGTAGACCAAACCATCGAGGACGCAATTAATAAAGTGATTCAGACCTGCTTTGCAAGCGACAGGGCAGCGTTCAAAATGATGCTTGGCTCCCGGGGTGAGCTTGTAATCAAACCCTATAGGACAAGTACTCCGGTATCGACATTTAAAGCCCGGAACATGGCGTCAATCTCCAAAGAGGTTGGTACACCACAGGTTTATGACAGGGTGCAGATAAAAGGGGCGATTACTCCGAATTATCTGGTGTCGTCTCAAAGGCAATTATTGCACGATCAGTCGGAGACAAGTGCTGTTTGCCCGGCGAATACTAGCAGTCTTTTAATAACAATTGAGTTCGACCAATTGATACGTCCGGAAACAATTGAATTAGAAACGTTATGGTTATCTAGAGCAAAGCTATTCTTGGTTAGGAAAGCGGCAGATCATTGTATTGTAAAACTAAAAAACAACAGTTTTCTAAACCTAGGCAGCGCCAAAGCGAAGTTCAAAATTTACGGCGTACCCTTGCAATCCGTCCTGTATCAAGAAGATTACGTTTATAAAACAGACCCGGGTGCAGGCGGAAAATACCGCAACCCTACTGCCGTAGTGGAAAACGAAATGATTATGTCGGCTCCGCTGGCTGACTTGATCGGCTCTAATGTAGTCATGCAATCAGCGAACGGTGCGACTATCTGGACGCCGGATGAAATGCCATTCGACCCTGCCCTTGAGCCGATGGATACAATGCTGGGTGAGTTTACCGAGTTGGATATTAATGCCCGCGGAATTGTTGAGGAAGTGGACATTTCCTTTGATGCAAGTGGCACCGCGCCGGAATTGTACATGTCGCCAACAGTAAAGCCCTTTGACCGTTTCGCGGCGGGATTTGGGTTTGGTGATATGTGGTGTGACGGAGACGATGGGTTGGATGAGGACTACGAGCTTAGTTTAACAGGCTTAGTCAAATTACTACTAAACCTCATATTTGGATAGGGAAGGTGACGATATGGGACTGAAAATCTTTTTTAAACAGCTTTTACACACTCCGGACAATAATCCACTGGAAATGGTTGAATCGCCGAATCCGGGAGTATATCGACCAGCGGTGAAAGTCCCTGACATTGAAGAAGTTTTTGGCGCCATTAATGAAACAAAAGTGACTGACCCTGACGCGGCAGAAGCCTCGGCCCTCGGACTCCTCCGGGGGCTTTTGGCCGCCATTCAAGCTCAAGCTGGAGGGGCGGACCTTGCGGATCTAGTCGCATTGTTGACGGCGATAAACCAAAAGGATATAGCCAACCAAACCACGGCGGCGGCTGTTCTTGCGGCTCTCCAAGGGGTGCTGAATGTTAATGTAAATGGGAGTTTAGTGGCTAACGAAACGAATAAAGCGGTAACGGCAAACACAAATATTTTAGCTGCTGATTATACTGCCGATGGCAA
>Ga0208695_1000343_pt1 | contig 54162 bp, 43 predicted proteins | sample AD_UKC111_MetaG_FD_184449 | JGI IMG/M metagenome (GOLD analysis project Ga0208695, IMG submission 184449) | Active sludge microbial communities of municipal wastewater-treating anaerobic digesters from Hong Kong - AD_UKC111_MetaG (SPAdes)... | ecosystem: Engineered > Bioreactor > Anaerobic >... | reverse complement strand
ATTAACTGCTTTTATCGTGTCATGAGGACTGTGATATCCATACGATAAATCCATGTTTATAAGGCATACTGCCGGCACGCCGTAATTATCAAAAACTGCATGATCACTGGCGCCCTCATATTCCTTTATATAAGAAATACCAAGGTTATCTGCGCATTCTGTCAAGTCATCCCTGAGACTGCTGTCGCTTTTTGAAGAAGCTATAGCTATTGTAAGCGGTACATTCGCAGCAGATCCCACCATGTCAAGATTAATCATTACGGCTTTTTCCAGGGGTCTGACGGGATTCTTACAATAATATCGAGCTCCGCATAGGCCGCTCTCTTCCCCATTCAGAGCAATAAACAGGATAGATTGCTTTGGCTGTATCCTGCTTTCTTTTATGATTCTTGCAAGCTCCATCATAACTGCAGTACCCGATGCATTGTCCAATGCTCCCGGATTGTAACTGCCGTTCATATTGTCGCCAACATGATCAAAATGTGCACCAATTATTATATGATTATCTTTCAGCTCCGGATCACTTCCGGGTATCAGCCCTATAACATTAGCCGCGGTATTGCGGAGGTTAATTTCGGAATTACAACTGAATTTCAGTTTTTTGCCATTCTTCATACCCTCCTCCAGCTTGGAAAAAGTGTCACTATCAACAAAGATAAAAGGTTTATACTCCTTTGATGTCATCCATGTGTCAAATAGTGGTCTTATTTTCAGATAATTATAGCCAAGATCATTCTCAGATAAATCAAATTCGCTTATAACAAGACTGGCACCGAACATTTCTGCTAAATCTGCCGGGTTATTCTGGCTGTTAAGTAAATTGTAATACTCCCATGGCAGCAGTAAAGCCTTTTCTGTAAGCTCATCGTTGTGCAGCCGCAGCATCCCATAGTCTTCAATCAGGCACATGGAAACTTCCATATCCAGTGCATCAGTATCACTGGACAATCTGCGCAGAACAAAGTTATCCGGATATTTAAAATCATTTATTACCTTTCCATCCTCATCAATAACCTGCAGCACAGGCTTACCTGATAATATTATAGAAGGCTGAACATATGACTGCATATACATATCCAACCCCTCAGGATTTTCAAGGCCGATTTTTTTAAAATAATCCGCTATATATTGAGCAGCCATACTGTTCTCTTTGGTTCCGGTCAGCCTTCCCCTGTATTTTTCAGAGGTAAGCTCATTAATAATACTCATCAGATTCTCTTGCTGAATGTTTTCTTTTCCCAAACCTGCTGCTTCAATATCAGTTTCCCCGGCATTCTCTTGTGTGCATCCCGTCATTATAGTGAAAATCAATAATAAAGTGACTGTAAGGCTGATAAGTCTCCTATTCATTTTATTCAATTTAACCCCCCACATTATATAATCAATCTGTTTAAATTTTAGCATAGGTTTCCTTATATGTATATTTTTATCACTTTTTTTAACATGGCAAGTAAACAGTTCTTAAATACTGATAAAACAAATGACAAGATGCTGTATAGTCATATATGTAAGAGACAGTATATTCTGACACAGTAAATAAGTCCGAAATGGTTAAACTATTAAGGGTTGAACAAATGCAGACATGGAGGTTAGTTCCATGACTTTACTGTTTATACTATTACTGCTGCTTCTGTTTTTTATTTTCTTATTATTCACCGTGTCATCAAGAATCAATCTAAGCTATGACTCTGCTAAATCAGATATGCACCTGACATTGAGGTGGCTTCATCCTCTGCTGAGGTCGGTAATAGTTAGGGAAGGCAGCGGGTTTCTTATACGAGTATATCTTCTAAACAAAAGGATTTTGACAAAACTGATAAAACCAAAACAATACACCAACAGAAAAGGCAATATTCTCAGAAGCCTCAAGCCAACCGAAATTCATGTGAATACTCAATATGGATTCCGGGATCCTTTTGTTACAGGCCTTGCCTGCAGCACAGTGAGCGCGGTTTCACGGTTCTTAAATGTAGCATCCTTATATCAAAAACCGGACTTTATGGCAAACAGCAACTATATCAATTTGAATGCCAATGCTAAGCTCAACCTGGGCTACTCGCTGATGAAGCTCATATGAAAAACAGTATTGTCAAAGGAGGAAAATCCATGGAAGTTAATAATTCTCTAACCCAGAATATTGATACGTTGTTCTCAAATATTGAAACCTTTACTCAGAATGAAGGATTGCTGGGAAAACCCGTTTCTCAAGGAGATAAGACTTTAATTCCTATTATCTCCGTTACAATCGGATATGGAGGCGGTAATACTTCCGGCAAAATGTCCGGAGGGGCTGCAGGCTCAAACCAGGGAACCAGCAATGCAGGAATGGATGCTCTGGGCCTTGGTGCCAGAATCAGTACCGATGCTTTGGCACTGGTAGATGGTGAAAATGTCTCCATTCTGCCTGTCAACGCCAATCCGGGCAATATGAGCCAATTGATAAATCAGCTGCCTCAGATAATGGGTAAAGGGCAAAACAACCAGCAGCAGAATCAGCAGCAAAGCTCATAATGAAAGGCCCCACGGCAAATATTGCCGTGAGGCCTCAATTTCCTTGATGATCAATAAGAACTGACAGTCAGCCCGCTTATAGCCTCAATGACCTTTCCCTCCGGCATTGGCTTGCTGAACAGATACCCTTGGACCTTATCACACTTATGCTTGATAAGATAATCCAACTGCTCCTTTGTTTCAACACCTTCCGCCACTACACTCAGTCCCATGGTCCTTCCCAGCTTTACAATAAGATTTGTCAGGGATTTATGTTTACTATCGGACTCTATGGTATCAATAAATGATTTATCTATTTTCAGAGTGGATATCGGCAGCTGCTTTAAATAGTTAAGAGAGGAATATCCCTTTCCAAAGTCATCCAATGCAATTTTTATTCCCCGGTCCTTCAGAAGCTTGAGCTTCCCTACCAATGCATCACAGGATTCCATCAATACTGATTCCGTAATTTCAAGTTCAAGATACTCCGGATTCAAGCCGGCATAATCAAGTATCTCAGTTACTTTGTTAACGAAATCATCCTGAAGCAGCTGGACCATGGAAATATTGACGGATACGGAGAGCTTATCATGGCCTTGCCTGTGCAGCCCTTTCAGGTACATGCAGGCACTTTTCAACACCCAATCTCCTATAGGAATAATCATATGTGTATCTTCAGCAACATTGATGAATTTAAGGGGGCTTACATGCCCAAGCTCAGGGTTTTTCCATCTTATCAGTGCTTCCAGGCCTGATACCCTGTTTTGGGCAATATCCCACTGGGGCTGGTAAAACAATTCAAATTCGTTGTTAAACAATGCTGCTCTCAAATGCTTCTCTATGTTTACTCTCTCTGATACTGCTTCATTCATGGTTCTGTCATAGAAAACTATTCTGTCTTTCCCTGTTTCTTTTGCCTTATTTAATGCAATATCTGCATTTTTCAGAAGTTCATCCAAACTGTCTCCATTTTCCGGATACATTGAAATACCTATACTTATTGTAATGAATAATTTACTGCCGTTAACATCAAGTGGGGTCTTAAAGCCCTGCAGCACCCTGTCTGCCAGCCTTTCAACCAAGGATGCCTCCTCATAGCCCTCCAAGGCTATTACAAATCCATCGCCGTCAAGTCTGTATACGGTAGAACCCACTCCAACCAAGCCTTCAAGACGAGAACTGACTTTAATCAGCACTTGATCGCCGAAGCTATGTCCCATTGTATCATTTATGTACTTAAAATTATCAATATCAGCAATAAGAATTGCAATCTTCATGCTGTCATTTGAACTGACAAGCTCATCAACACGCTTTATAAGTGAAGCTCTATTCCTGACTCCCGTAATCTGGTCATGGTATGCAAGGTGTTCCAGTTCCATATTTGCTTCACTCAGGTTCTGACAGCTGTCATAAAGCTTTCCCTCAGCAACCTTTAACCTCTTAAGTGAAGAACTGATTAAAACAAAGATCAGTATCCCTGAAACCAGTACATAAAGCCAACCTTTTATCATACTTATCCTGGTTATGGCTGCATTATCCGCCACAAGCAATCCCAGCAGCTTATCCGATAAAAGTATCCACAAAGCCCCTATAAGCATATAAGTAAGTGCTATTCTTAATGATATCTGATTGGATTCCGGCTCATCATTGCCAGTCAATTTTTCAATACCTTCGCGTATTTTTTCATTTTTATATGCGACCATTAGTTCCTCCTATGATTACAAATATTACATCAATGGATTCCTTAATTTATATTATTCTTTCAGAATTTTCTCAACCTGCTGTCCCAGCCTGTTCAGATTTTCTTTGGCTATATAGGCGCAGCACCCCTTTTCCATTGCTTTCTTTATATCAATCTCTTGAATATGCTCCGAGACAATCACAAAGGGTGCCAGGCTTCCTGATTGGTTTCTTATATCAATTGCCTGAAGTGCATCAAAGCCCGGCATATTATTATCGCTTAGTATAATATCCCAATTCTTATCCTTAAGGGCTTCCCGCATAGTTTTACTGCTTGAAGCAATTTTATACCGAACATTAAATCCCGCTTTTCTTAGTACTCTTATATTTAAATCCGCTGAATAGTATGAGTCTTCCACTACCAATACATCTATTTCCTTCATATTTATCTCCTATTCATAAAAATAAGGATAATCAGTATTACAGTATAATAATACAAAATTATCCTTATTGCATGAATAAAAATTCTTAGGTTTATACCCCGAAATTTTTCGGGTATTTTTGGTTTTCCCCGGCCATGCCCTGACGATATTCGTTGGGCGTAAGACATGTATATTTTTTAAACAGCCTGCTGAAATACTCAATATCCTTAAACCCTAAAAGCTCTGCAACTTCATATGTCTTTAACCTTCCGTCCCCGACAAGCTTTTTTGCCCTTTCCATTTTTACAATAGTCAGATACTCTATGAAGGATAGGCCTGTCTTCTGCTTAAAAACCTCACTGATATAGGATTTGTTCATAAAGAGGGAATCGGATACTGCACTCAGCGATATATTCCGGTCAATATTCTCCAGTACGTAACTGCATACCTGACTTATAATCCCGTTATCCTCCGTGCCGTGTTTCAGTCTTGCAATCAAGCCGGAGATTCTCCCGATAGCCGAGACAAATCTGTTTTTTATTGAATCCGGATCATTTGCTCCGGAAAAATCAATGGCTCTTATAGCATTAATATCCGCATATTTGTCCAGCCATTTGCAGCTTGCTGATAGTTTATTGGTTATTTCAAGCATTATGCTGTTTAGCAGGCTTTTCACCTTAATCAAATCATGATTCAGATTTATATATACTATTTCAAATATATTTCCTGCATTTTCAACAGTCTTTGTATGTCCGGCTTTTATGGCATCAATAAGCTGGCTGACCTCCGACTGCGGGAAAAACACATCCACCTTTTCCACCAGCTTTTGCTCCAGCTGTATGATTCTTTGCTCCTCAATCCTTTTCCCGGATATATATTCCTTTGCTCTTTGAAGCAGTTTTTCCAATTCTTCTTCTGCCACCGGCTTGGTTATATAGTCAAAAGCTCCCAATACCAATCCTTGTCTGGCATAAACGAAATCACTGTAATCGCTAAGCAGTACAACACAGGGGCAAAGCTTTCTCTCTGCTATTTCCTTAAGAAGCTCAATACCGTCTACTTTAGGCATCCTTATGTCTGTAATAACCATATCGAACTTGCTTCTCTCGAGCTTTTCCAACGCCTCATGCCCGTTACATGCTTCATCGGAGATGACAAAGCCTGTTTTGTCACCCCACAGCTTCAGCCTTTTCAGCTCTCTTCTTACAATATCCATATCATCTACAATCATTATCTGAAGCATGCATTCCACCTCTTTCAACAGGCAATGTAAAATATACCGTTGCCCCTTGCCCCATGCTGCCTTTCATCCAAACCCGGCCTCCGTGCTTCTGTATGATCTTCTTTACCGTAACAAGCCCTATACCGCTTCCTTCAAACTCATCTTTTGTGTGGAGCCTCTGAAATATGCCGAACAGCTTCCCGGAGTATTCCATATCAAATCCAACCCCATTGTCACTGACATGGAAAATGTATTCTCCCTCATTAATTGTGCAGCCAACTTCGATAATAGCCTGGTCTTTGAATTTTGTAAACTTTACTGCATTGGACAGTATATTGTACAGTACTTGCTTAAACAGCACTTTGTCGGCAAAAACAACAGGTAGTTCCGATACCACCTTTAGTTCGATATTTCTGTCCGAATTGACTGATAACAATTCATTAATTATTGACTTGAACAATTTCCCTGAGTCAACACTTTCCTTTACTATTTCAGTCTTAGATGTAGTTGAGTATTCAAGCAGCTTGCTTATCATTTCTATCATATCCAGACTGATATTCCTTATATTATGTATCATCTCCACCGTTTCCTCGCCCGGCCCCGATTCCAGATCCTCAAGTACAAACCTGCTGTAGCCTTCTATGGCTCTGAGGGGTGATTTCAAATCATGGGATACTGTATATGTAAAAGCTTCAAGCTCGTTTACCGCGCTCTGCAGCTCGTCAGTTCTCTCTGCAACCTTCTGCTCCAGTTCTTCATTGAGCATAGTAATTTCATTGATTGCCTGCTTGTATCGGGTAATATTTTCAAATATTGCCCCAACTTCGTTGTCTGATATCTTAAATGCATTGGTCAGATAATACTTATTCTCCTGTTCATAGTAGGTCTCAAAATGTTCAGGCTTCCCGGTCAGCAAAATTCTATTGTATATGTGAAGATTCTTATTGGGATAATCATATACCTCCATCCATGTCTTTCCGATTATTTCAGCAGCATTCAGCCCTGTATGGAACTCAAACCCCGGATTTACCTTAAGAAAGCGTATATCGGACATTTTCCCATTCTTGTCAATGACCGGTTCAAATACAAAAAAAGCGTTCATCATTTTTTCGAATAGTAAAAAGTATCTTTTCTCACTGGTTATCAGGCTGTGCTGAACCCTTTCAAGTTCTTCAAGCTGATGTTTCAGCTTATCGTCCGATGCTGCCTGCTCTTCATTCTTATTCTGCAGCTCACTCTTTATCCTGCTGATTTTTTTTATTTGGAATGTAAGTATGATAATGGATATAATAAGAAGCGAAATTATAGCCCCGATCGTTATTATGATGTTTTTATATTCTATGTAATTCACAGATACGCAACAAATGAAACCAGTCTCCCGGCTAGCCCATGACAAGCCCTTATGATATGAATTGAAGAACAGCTGACATACTTTAAGACACATATCAAACATGCTGTCAACCTACTTTCTGCATGCTTTTTTCTATTATACCTTAAATCGATACAATATGACAATATAGGAACTTTATGCCACCACCCTGTTTCCCGGATACAATACTTATGATATGATTAAGACATAAACAAGAAAGGAGATGAATTTATGGTAAGAATTAAAGTAGGAGATACTGCACCGGATTTTTCCCTGAAGGATAACAAGGAGCAGATAATACGCTTATCTGATTTCAGAGGAAAAAAAGTGCTGCTTTCATGGCATCCTCTTGCCTGGACATCCGTTTGCACCGATCAGATGAGGTCCCTGGAGGTCAATTGGGAGAAATTCCAGAGCCTCAATACCGTGCCCCTTGGTCTCAGTGTGGACCCAGTACCTTCAAAAAAAGCCTGGAGCGCAGTAATTGCCATTGATAACGTCAGTCTTCCTTCCGATTTCTGGCCCCATGGGCAGGTTGCCCGGGATTACGGCATTTTTATAGAAAAAAAAGGAATATCAGAGCGTGCAAATATTATTATAGATGAAAACGGAATAGTCAGATGGGTTAAAGTATATCCTATCAGCCAGCTGCCGGACATTAATGAAGTTCTGGAGGTATTGTCCGGAATGTAACAAAAGGCCCCGCGGCATATAATGCCGTGGGGCCTGAATATTGCTTCAAAAGAGTTTCTTTAATATATTGACTTCCGATGCTTTTTCTCTCAGTTCATTCAGCTGAGGCACTATTCTTTTGAAGTGCTCTGAAGCCATATGCTTATTCAATGCCTCCTCGCTTTCCCATTCTTCAATTATAATCATAACTTTAGGATCTCTCATATCCTGAAAGAGCTCATATTTTATGCAGCCTTCCTCTACAACAGTCTTTTCCACCAGTTCTTCAGACAGCTCTAAAATCCTGTCAAGCTTGTCCGGTTTTGCAAAGCTTTTTGCAACTACTTTAATCATTTCAAATTTCCTCCTATCATATAACCTCTATCCTGTTTTTGATCCTAATCATATTATACTATAATAATTACTATTTTATATGTCTTCTTTATATGTCCGAAAAATCATGGTGTTGGGATCTGATATACAAGTTGAATTTGATTTCCTGAAGGATATAAGAGTACATATAAATTTTATATAACTATCATATTTGTCCAACCACTTTCATATTTTTTAGGGATGACATAAGTGTTACTCAAAAATTATATGAGCGGAGGGATAAAATGATAAGAGCATTAAGAACTTTGATTGCATTATGTCTAATTTTAAGCTTAATGCTGTCCGTGTCCTTGAATGCATTTGCAGAAATTGTGGATATAAGAGGCCATTGGGCAGAAAGCATGATTGAAAATACTGTTAACAGGGGAATATTGACAGGTTATCCGGATGGAACTTTCAAACCAGATAATCCAATGACTCAAGCAGAATTTTTTGCACTTGTGAACAGGAGCTTTGGTTTTGATAAAACAGCAGTGTATGAGTATTTAAGCGTGTCCGCCGACAAGTGGTATGCAAATGAATATAAAAAGGCTAAAGCTCAGGGTTATCTTGATTTGCTTGAGGATAGCATGGTGATGCCGGAAGAGCCAATAAGCAGGCAAATGGTAAGTGCAATACTCGGAAAGGTATTGAAATTGCACCCCGATGAAAGCATTGCTAATGGATTCAGTGATTTCGCGCACTTTGAACCTTGGGCAAAAGGTTTGTCAGGTGCTGTTGCAGGTTTTGGATATATGAATGGATACCAGGACAATACATTCAGACCGAAAACAAACATCTCAAGGGCGGAAGTCTCTACGATATTACACAGAGTAATCGGAGAATTGTATGATAAAGCAGGTATTTACGGCGATGAACAGACTATAACAAGAATAAAAGGGAATGTAACCATTATCAATCCTGGCATAACATTAAAAAATATGGTAATCGAAGGAAACCTATATTTAACTGAAGGAATTGGCGATGGTACAGTTATACTTGATCGTATTACGGTAACGGGAACAACAACTATCAGTGGAGGCAAAAAAGGCATATTCCTCAGGGATTCATCTTTAGGAGAAGTAGTCATCAGCACCTATGACGACTCAGGTATATATCTTGCCGCACAAGGCGGCTCAAAGGTTGGAGCTGTAAGAGTGCAAACGGCTGCAAAGTTAGAAGAGACAGATTTGACAGGATCAGGCTTCGGTGAGGTTATACTGTCTGCTCCGGACAGCGGAATTGTTGAGCTGGCAGGAGATTTTGAAAGGGTTGAGATTAAGGAGGCCTTATCCAATATATCTGTTTTAGGGGGAACGATAAAGTTATTGGAGGTTAATGGAAAGGATACTGCTATTAAGATTGATAAATCGGTCAGGATAGAGACCCTGACCATCAATCAGCCCGCCAAAATAACTGGAGATTGCTATATCGGAACAGCAAATATCAATTCGAGTAATGTATCTGTAGACGCAAGACCAAGAATCGTAAATACTGCAACCGGATTAATCAATGTTTACTGTACCGCTTATAAAGCCGCTAAAAGTACATCCGGAGGTGGAGGTGGAGGCGGCGGTGGCCGTAGTGGCGGCGGTGGCAGCGGTGGCGGCGGTGGCGGCACTATTTCGGTTACATTGAAGAGTGTAGAATCATTAGGTACAAAAACTGTAGATAATGGTACCGCCAAAGCAGATATCGGCCTCCCAGCCAGTGTAGGAATAGTATTAAGCGACGGAAGAAACGAAAGCGCAGATGTAACCTGGGATGATGGTCTGCCGGCTTATGACGGGGGCAAAGCAGGGACATATGTTTTCTTAGGGACATTGAAAATGCCCGCCGGAGTAACGAATACAAAAGGCTTAAAAGCAAGGATGGATGTAATTGTAAGAGAACCTGCAACGGTTGAAGAAATTATAGTAATAGGAGTGGAGACCTTTGATAATATTCAGGTTCCACGCGGCACTGAAAAGTCAGTAGTGGAAGCTGTTTATCTTCCGGAGCAGGCGGAAGTTACGTTGAATATCGGTGATCCGCGGGATATGTATATAGACTGGGATATTGAAGGTTCGGATTATGACGGAGAATTTGACGGGTTATATATGTTTTCGGGTGACCTTATATTGCATGATGACGTGACCAATCCGCATAATAAGAAGGCAACAGTGGGAGTGATTGTAGGAGAGCCTGAAGAAATTGAAGTATGGGTAACGGAGGTTGATTCAATACCGGATATAAATGTTGAATACGGAACCGATATAGGCAGTATCGATCTTAAGGGTATTATAGGAATCAAGCTTAGCGACAACACTGAAATGGAAGTAGGTGTGGAGTGGTATACCGAAGGATATAACGGGGATATACCCGGGACATATGTAATAGAGGGAGTGCTGGAGCTGCCTGATTATGTATTGAACCATAGCGACATGAAAGCCAGCGTCAGGATAATTGTAGCAAAAGCTATTGTAATGAGCGTGGAAGAAATAGATGATATAAATGTGTATACGGGAAAGGATTATATTGCACTGCCGCAAACGGTCGCCGTAACCCTTGGAGATTCTTCGACCATCCAGGTTCCAGTTGTTTGGGATTCGGGCATCCCGGATTACGATAAATATACAGCAGCGGATTATGAATTCACAGGAACTCTTATACTTCCCGATTATGCTGAGAATCCATCAGGAATTGAAGCAAAGGCAACGGTTACGGTTAAACCTTCAGACTTTTTGGGAACTACATTATATCCGGTAGAAGATATAACGGAATTTCAGCAATCTGTTACTGCAGCAGTTGATATTGATTATAGCAATATGCTTTATGGGAACGCTTCAATAAAGCTGGCGCCGCTGGCTCCGGTGGCGGTAGATAATAATATATCATGCTACTCGGTAATAACAAACGATATTTCCAGTTTCTCACTAGGTTCCATGGAAAATATCGAATTCAGTCTATATGTACCGGATACTTCCCCGCCTGAATATTTCCTTGTAAAGTTTTACACCGATGAATGGCATTGTGTATTTTATGAAAACGGAATAGGAAAATATGAATTAACACCCGGTTGGAACAAAATTCGCCGGACCAAGGAGGACTTTGAACTGGTAGACAGCATCGGAACTGCAACTAATGGATCCATGACGCTGAAAAGAAGCAGGAATATGCCTGATGAGTGGATTGAAATGAATCAAAGTATTGACCGTCTGAACAAGGTAATCAGTGAACAGAAGAAATCCTCTGCAATGGATATAAATCGGTTAATGGAAGCTGATATCACATACTCATGGAATGACATCACCGCAATGGAAATATATGTTGCCTTTAAGAATGATACGGAACCAGTTGTAAATATTGACAGGATATCTTACAACGTATCAGGCACACCCAAAATACTCTTTACCTTCGACGATGGGTGGCGGGATGTTATGATACATGGCAAACCCATTCTTGATGATAAGGGCTTCAAGGCTACAACCTGGGTAAACAAAGAGGCGGCAACAGAGTATGCCCATGATGATGCTAACAAAAACTTCTGGTTCATGGATGAAACAGAGCTTGAAGACATATATGAAGATGGATGGGATATCGGGAACCATACAGTCACTCATCCAGATGAAACGTCTGAACCTAGTGAAGTAGAGTGGCCCAATGAATATTTGGAAAATCGCGATTGGATACTTGGAAAGGGCTGGGAAAGAGGAGCTAATCATGTTTGTTACCCCTCAGGCATCTATAATGACGAGATTATCAGCATACTGGATGAGATTGATGCACAAACTGCAAGAACTACTGTATATGGCATCCAGCCTACACCGGCACCCAATTTGTATATGCTCAAGTGCATAAATGTAAGCATAAAAGCTGATATTCCCTTGATTAAAAGTGAGATTGACAAAGCTGTTTCCACAGGTTCATCATTATTTTTCATGTTCCACCGGGTCGAACCGGTACCGGAAGTAAGTGATGTCCCTGATGAAGACGATTCTGATTATGGTAAATTAGCTGTATCTGTGGAAAATTTCACCGAAATTGTAGACTATATTTACAGCTATGTACAACAAAATAAGCTTGATGTCGTAACTATAAGCCAATGGTATGAAAACTATTTAGGAATGTATCCGTAAGAAGCCGCTCAGAAGGAAGAAAAGATATGGGTAAGGCCCGGAATAGGCTTTACCCAATGCCTTCTCTTTATATGGGTTTGGATTGTGAAAGGGGCAAATTATTGTATGAAACATAAGCTGTTGTCTTGGGGCATCTTTTCTGCTGCACTTTGTTTTTGTACGGTACAGGCGATCATTCCGCTGCCGAAGGGTAATAATTATTATGTCTCTGTTTCAGGCTATGACAATAATACAGGTACACTGAAGGCTCCCTTCAGGAGTGTACAAAAAGGGTGTGATGTACTAAAACCCGGGGACACTTTGTACATTAGGGCAGGAGAGTATCATGAGAAAATTGAGATAAATTCTACGGGTACAGAAGGTGAATATATTACAGTCCAGCCCTATGGGAATGAACGGGTCATTTTGAACGGGGAAGGCAATAGTAAGAGAAGTAATATCATCCACATAAAGGACAAGAGCTACATTAGAATAAAGGGGCTGGAGCTTCGGAACAGCCGGGACGGCGATACACCTTCCGGAATTATGATCGAAGGCTTTGGAAGAGGAATTGAAATTCTAAGCAATAAGATATACTCTATCGAATCAGATAGTAATTCCCACGGTATCGCTGTATATGGGCGAAACAGCTATATTCCCATTCAAGGGATTAAGATAGAAGGGAACGAGATTTATAACTGCAGACTGGGCTCAAGTGAGTCTTTAGTTGTGAATGGAAATGTGGAGGATTTTAGAATCTGCGGAAATATCATTCATGATAACAATAATATCGGAATTGACTGCATAGGCTTTGAGAAGACCGCTGTATTGAACGACCAGCCGCGATCCGGCCTGATTGCCGGAAATACTGTTTATAATATCAGTAGTGCAAATAATCCGGTATATGAAGGGGATGCCTGTGCCGGCGGGATATATGTGGACGGAGGGAAAGATATCATTATAGAAAGGAATAGGGTATATGACTGCGATATAGGTATTGAGGTTGCATCAGAACATTATAATAAAGCAGCAGCCAATATTTTGGTACGCAGTAATCTAATATATTCCAGCCATTTATATGGACTTTCCCTGGGGGGCGCATCCGGAGGCAACGGTTATGCGGAGAATTGCCACTTTATATGCAACACTCTATATGATAACCAAATAGGAATAAATATGCAAAAATCCAGGTATAACAAAATAATCAGCAATATAGTTTACGATACGGGGACTTTACTTGAGGGGCCTCTGGGCTCAAACATCCTAAGCTGCAATGTCTTTTATTCTCCTGACGGAAATCCTTACAAGCTGCCCGGCTTTAAAGACCCTAAGTTTAAAGATCCTGTCCATAAGGATTTTGAGCTGAGCAAGGATTCACCCGCCATTGACGCAGGGGATCCATTATATTTGTGCTATGGAGGTGAAATGGATATTCTGAATAAGCCGAGAGTATCAAATGGAAGGATAGACTGTGGTGCCTTTGAGTATGAAGAAGAGTAATCAGGTTCTATTAATCTGTTCCTTGCACAATAGTGACCTGATTTAAGCTATAACGTCCATCAGGTCTTTTGCCGGCGATGGCAAGATCAATAGAAGGCTTGCCTGTATCAGGATCCAGAATAGCTGCACAAAGGGTATAATTACCTTCTTTTAGGTCCGGCGGAATGTAAAGGGAAGCATCAACAGTTTTCTTGCCCGGCAGCCAGCTGCGGATATCCTCCGATAGTATTGAGCTAAAAACAATATTTGAATCGGAATCCGATAAGCTTAGTTCTACAGGCCATGAAAAATAAAACGGAGCAACACCCTTGTTCTTCCATACCATTCTTACAGGCAGAATATTTCCACTTTCAACCCTTCGAGGATGCTTTACCGAGTATAAGACAAATCTATAACCCATGGTTTTAATTGCAAGTTCATAATTGCTTTGCAGTTCTGAACCTAAAGGATAATAAGCAGGACAAGAAGGTCCCAGCCAGCTGGTATGGCTGTCCCGGATTTGTTTCAAGGTTTTATTGATATGCTTCTTTTCAAAGCAGCCCATTCCGGGGGGTACTGCTATTTCTCCGCCTGAGGGTGCATATTTCCAGAAATCCGGCATTGCGGGCTGAACTGTTCCTGTAAGATAATCGCGATAACCATTATTTATGTTTCTGATGAAGTAATCCCAGGTCTGTATCGAGTCACCAAAAGAGTCATTATAGAGTCCGATTTTATTCTCTTTAGCTATAGCAAAGGGCCGCCTCATAACTATCTTTTTGTTGGTAAAGTACTGCAGATAATGTTCCACGTACTGGTCACTAACATCAATAGGAGGGAAAGGAATGGGGAAAGGCTGATCCTGCTTGGTATGCCATTCACCCCAATGGCCAAGGCTTCCCAGGGCTATTATCGGAATCTGGGGATTATTGTTATATCGTGCAGCAAGTGCACAAATAAGCTTCTTATGGTATGAAATGAGTGTTGGGTTGCTATAATTGGGGCTGAAGCCTTTACCATAGTCCAGGTCATACCATGTGCCATCTTCATTTATTTCCGAAAGCAGCCAGTCGGGGATATCCAGATGTTTCTCTTTGCCGGGGAAATCCATGTTTAGTCTTAAGATGATACGGACATTATTATCTTTCCAATAATTAAATCTGTATTTTTTCTCAAAGTCATCAAAAGCATATTCCCCTTTTTCCGGTTCCAGTTCGCACCAAGTCGTATTAATATAAACAAGACTATGTGGCTGTTCATAGGGGCCGCCCTCAGCACTTGGAGCCCATCCCTTATATGGATTGTTCAAAACATCTGCAGATTCGGGGGGATAGTATAATTCACCTGTGACAAGTATTCGCGCTGCATGAATCATCAATAGTGGTGAAATGATAAAAGACATAATAGAAACTATTATGAATTTGGTTTTTTTACTAGTCATTATATCAGAACCTTTCCTCATAAAAATAATTAGCTGCAGTACACACATTGATTGAATAAGAGAGAAAATACCAAAGAATAAAAATTTACGTTAAGCAGGAATAATATATAAGAAAATTGGAAAGATGATTTTTACAAAGATAAATTATCAATTGTATATTCAATCATAAATATATATTCAATTATAAATATATCAATTATTTAGAAATATAGAACATAAATGGACAATGCATTTCATTAACTTATAAGATTAGTCGAGTGAAATCGGGTTCGGATTTTATAGTATACAAGTTATAGATGTTTAGTGTAAAACATGCAGTTACCAGGTTCTAAAATAATTTAATCTACATATTCTTAGGAAATGAGAGTGTATTAATAAATTATTAAAGGTACATGGCATTCATACTAATTTACGATAAAGGTGAGGTGTTACTGTGAATGTTCTGATAACCGGAGGTTATGGCTTTATTGGTTCTCATGTCGCGGAAGAATTCTATAAGGAAGGCTATCGCATTTTTATTATAGACAACTTATCCAGCGGCAATTCAAGAAATATAAGATTCAAGCATTCTTTTTACAAATTAGATATAAAAGATGATAAGTGCCGGGAAGTATTTAAGAACAACAAATTTGATGTTGTTATACATCTTGCAGCCCAAATAAATGTAACGAACTCTCTTGAGGATCCTTACTCGGATGCTTCATCGAATATATTAGGGTTAATAAATATGCTTAAATTGTCTGCTCAGTACGGTGTCAAAAAGTTTGTTTTTGCTTCTTCTGCAGCTGTTTACGGAAATAATGGAAAAATCCCTTTAAAGGAAGACGCTGCTATTAATCCGCTTTCCCCATATGGTATAAGCAAGGCTGCCGGAGAGTTATACTGCAAAAAATGGAATGAGCTTTATGGCTTGAATACAGTTTGTCTCAGGTTTTCCAACGTCTACGGTCCAAGACAGAGTACTACCGGAGAAGGAGGAGTTGTATCCATTTTCATGGAAAGAGCAGCCATGGAAAAGGAATTAGTTGTATTTGGAGACGGAAATCAAACCAGAGACTTTATATATGTGAAAGATGTAGCCGGTGCTATTTTCAAATCAGTTAAGAAGAATGCTGCCGGAGTATTAAATCTATCAACTCAATCAGAAACAAGTATTAATGAATTAATAGAAGAATTGAGATGCTTAAAGCCCATCAAAGGGATATGCTATAAGGGTATTAGAGAAGGTGATATCAAGAATTCCTGCTTGGATAATACAAAGATAAAGCAGGAATTGGATTGGGAGCCCAGATATTCAATGACAGAAGGCTTGAAAAGTACATATGAATGGTATGAAAACTATTACAGAAATATTAGAAAACATAAGGCGAACCAGGAAGGTTCAACTGCAAGTACTCCGGTTTTAAAAAGGATTACAGGCTTGATAAAGAAGTCAGGGTTATTATCTTGGACAGAGAATCTGGTACTTTTTATTCTGACCTGCTGTATGACCATTATTGCACAAAACGCTTCCAATTATTATCTTTTGGACTATAAACTCATTTATATTGTTTTAGTTGGGATTATATACGGAATAAGGCAGGCTGTGTTGTCTTCTTTATTATCTTGCGGTCTATATATCTATTTATACATAGAGGAAGGAAGAGATATTGTCTCTTTATTTAATGATACCAACAGTATGCTGCAGCTTTCCTTTTACTTATTGATAGGAATGATCATCGGATATGTAATCGACAGCAAGAATAATGAACTGCAGGGTAAAGATAATAAATTGAAATCTCTAGATGAAAAACTCACATTTTTAGATAAAATTCATAATGAAACCCTGCTGCTTAAGGATGAACTATGTGAACAAATCATCAATACCGAAAACAGCTATGGGAAGGTTTGCTCCATGGTTGAAAAACTGAATAGCCTGAATCCCGAAGAGGTATTGATTAATGGTGTCTCAGTTTTGGAAAACATGATGAAATCAGATAAGGTTGCTATATATGTCTTATCCTATTCAAGAAATATTGCTGTTCTTGCTGCAAAATCCGAAAATAAGGATTTCAATGTACCGGGAATTGTAAAGATAAGAGAGCAGGAAGATATCTACAGGGTAATTAAGACAAAAGATATTTTTATAAATAGAGAATGGCTTCCTTCTTTACCTATAATGACTGCGCCTATATCAGATCAAGAAAATATAGTGGCGGTAGCCTGTATTTATAATGTTGAGTTTGAGAACCTCACTCTTCACAGGCAAAACTTACTTAGAGTAGCTGCAAATTTAATTTCTTATGCTTTGACAAATGCTTACAAATATGCAGATATAGTACAGGATAACTATATTGGCTATCCCTCGGCTGTTGAAACAGGCAGCTATATATTGAAGCAAAATCAATAGTAAGTATTAGTATCTTATATTGACAATATCCGGAGCGGAGGTTTTATAATGACCTTTTTCATAATTTCCTATTTGCTTATTAGTTTAGCTTACTTCTCATATTGGTATGGAAAAAACAGACAGGAGAGCATTTACAAGATTTCCATGGTATTGGTGCTGCCGATTTTGGGTTATATTTTGTTTTTCTTACTTTGGCTCGGAAGAATTATTGGAAAGAGCAGCGGTGCTCCAAACTTTATGAGTGATATTAATATTGAAAAGGCAGTAAATGATACAGCAAAAGGATTTGAAGGGGAAAGGGCATTGAATCTGGTACCTATGGAGGAGGCATTAATACTTAATGATAATAGCATAAAAAGAAGGCTTCTCTTGGATATACTGAAAAACGATGCTAAAAAGAATTCATATCTACTGAAGAAAGCTTTAAAAAGTGAAGATACTGAGACTTCGCACTATGCTGCTACCGGAATAATGGAGATAAAACACAGATTATTACAGTCGATTCAAGAATGTGATCGAAAATATAAGGAAAATCAAGATAAAGATTCTTTGATCTCCTATGCGTATGCTCTAAAAGCCTATCAGGATTGTGCTTTAGAAGACGAAGTAAATGAGAAAAGAAACAGATCAATATACCAGAACATTCTGGAAGAACTCTTAGAATTTTATACGCAGGAGGAAGACTTTTATATTGATAAGATCAACTATGAAATAGAGAAAGGAGATTTTGATTATGCAGCTTTTTACTGCAAAAAGTTCTTGGATGCACATAAGCAGAGTGAGAAGCCCTATTTGATGTATTTAAAATTATTTTATTCATCTTGTGATAAAAAAAATTTCGATCATACTTTACAATCTCTGCAGGATTTACAAGTCAGCCGCTCTTCAATTACTTGGGATATAAAAAGTTTTTGGACGGAGGTTCACATTTAAATGAAGTACAAGATAGATATGCTAATGATAATGACTGTTATTTTGATATTTGGTATAGCAATACAAGCTTTGCGTATGGGCTTAGTTCCCGCTTTACAATTCATAAAATAAGCAAAAGCTTTATTATGGCAGGTGAGAATATGAAAATTTGTATAATAGCAGAAGGCAGTTACCCTTATGTTACCGGAGGAGTTTCCAGCTGGACACAAATGCTTATTTCATGGATGAGTGAATATCAGTTCATTATATATGCAATTGGTGCAAAGGCAAAGGATAGAGGTAAGTTTTGCTACCAGATGCCGGATAATGTAATTGGGTTAAAAGAAATATTTATGGATGAAGCCTTTGACCACAAGGCGAAATGGGGTAAGAGGCTGGGAATGAAAAAGCATGAGAAGGAAGCCTTGGAAAATCTTCTCGTTGGAGAGAATCCAAATTGGGAGGATTTATTCTCCCTTTTCAAAGAGAACAGGCTGCATTCCATAGAGGAGTTTCTCACCAGCAAGGATTTCTTTGATATTCTGGAAGTTGTATATAAAAAGAAATATTGGAAAACCCCCTTTGCTGATTTCTATTGGACATTCAGATCTATGGTCTGCCCGTTGCTGTTCATCATTAAACAGGGTGTTCCTGAGGCGGATATTTACCATAGTGTATCTGCAGGATATTCGGGTATACTGGGGAGCCTTGGGAAGAGTATATATAAGAAACCCTTCATTATGACAGAACATGGAATTTACACCAGGGAAAGAGAGGAAGAAATTATAAAATCTGATTGGATAAAGAGCTGCTTTAAAGATATTTGGATTGAGTATTTTCATAGTATATCAAAATGCGCTTACGATCATGCTGACAAAGTAATTACCCTTTTCAACAGAAATAAGGAAATTCAAATTGAGCTTGGTTGTAACGAAAATAAGATAGAGATCATTCCAAATGGTATCCAGCTGGATACCTATTCGGGCTTATTGCATGAGAGTATAGAGGAAGACTACATAAATGTAGGTGCAGTTGTAAGGGTTGTGCCTATAAAGGATATAAAAACCATGATAAAAGGATTTTCCATTGCAAAGAAAAAATATGAGAAAATAAGGTTTTATGTCATGGGGCCCCTTGAAGAAGATATGCAATACTATAAAGAATGTGAGCAGTTAGTTGAGAATCTGGCACTTAAGGATATTATTTTTACCGGAAAGGTCAATATCGCAGACTATATTGGAAAGATGGATATTTTGGTATTGAGCAGTATAAGTGAAGGACAGCCTTTGGCAATTTTGGAGGGAATGGCAAGCAGCAAGCCATTTATTGCAACAGATGTTGGAAGCTGCAGAGATTTACTTTACGGAAACGGAGATAACTATGGGGAAGCGGGGCTAATTGTACCTGTGATGGAATCTGAAAAGATTGGTCAAGCAATTGTACAGCTATGCAAGGATAAGGAATTAAGAACTTCTATGGGAAGAAGTGCTTTTAAACGAGTCGCAGAATTTTACTCTAAGGAAAGATTTGTTACAGCATATAAAGAAGTCTATAGTTCATATGGAGGTTAAGCTTATGGCCGGAATAGGGTTCGAATTAAAGAAGTTGTTCAATGGCAAAGGCTTGATTCAAGGTATAAGAGCTTGTTTCCTTTCCATGCTTGTTGCCATAGGACCTACATTACTTTGTATACTTATGATGACAGTATTACAGAAGCTTTTATATAATTGGGGAGCCTCTGTTTTGCAAAGAGAACTCTTTATGGCGACTGTAATTTATTCATTTACATTTTCTTTGATTCTGACCAGTGCATTTACTATGATCTTATCAAGGTATATATCAGATAAAATATATAAAAAGGAATATAAAGATATTCTTCCTTCCTTAAAAGGCGCTATAACCGTATGTATTCTTATAGGATGTATTATCGGTATTGCATTTTACTGGCGGTCACCCTTGAACTTGTTATTTAAATTGGCAGCATATACCCTTTTTATAGAACTGAATATTTTATGGCTTCAAACGCTATATGTATCAGCACTCAAAGATTATATGAAGCTGGTTAAAGGTTTTTTTACCGGTGTTTCCTTTGTCTTCTTATTTTCATATATTTTAGTAAATCTGATGAATATAGATGCAGTTACAGGAGTACTTGCATCGATAGATATAGGTTTCTTCATCATTATACTTTTTTTTGCAAACGGCATACAAAGTTTTTTCTGTCATGAGAGCAGGAAATTTTTCGATTTCCTGGAGTACTTCGATCGATATCCGTCACTGTTTTTTATAGGTATTTTTTATGCATTTGGTTTGTATGTTCATAATTTCCTGTTCTGGGCAAGCGGATATAGAACAATACTATATGACACTTACATTTTTGCACCGTTTTATGATGTGCCGGCCTTCTGGGCTTTTTTGACCGTTACTCCGGCAATGGTTATTTTTGTTGTATCATTTGAAACATCTTTTTATGAGAAGTGTAAGGTCTATTATAATGCAATTTGCAATGGTGGTCTTATAGAGGATATCGACCAATTGCAAAATGAGATGATAGATGTGGTATCCCGTAATCTAAGGAATATAATGGGTATTCAACTGCTTTTTACTATTTTCTTCCTGGATATCGGAATGATTTTTTTACCTTTGGCAGGTTTGGAGAATAAATGCATTGATATATTCAACGTACTTGTAATAGGAAACTATGCTTTTATCATTATGTTCATATGTTTTACTGTTCTGTTATACTTTGATGACAGAAAAGGTGCTTTGATGATAGTATGTTTTTTCATTCTTGCTAATGCTCAATTAACAAGAATGACAATTTTAATGGGTGAAAACTATTATGGATTAGGTTTTATGACAGCAGCTTTTCTATCATTGGCAATAGGGTTCGCAAGGCTTAATCACTTTTTAAACAATATTCGTTATTTCATTTTTTGTTCACAGCCCATAACGCAGCATAATAGTGATAAATTGTTTACATGGATCTCCAGAAAATTAAATAAACTATTGAATGACAGTTAAAAACCCCTTGACAGCCATGCTGTCAAGGGGCAAAATATCAACCTTATATAATAGTGATATTTTCTGCCTGAGGCCCTTTGGGTCCGTTTGTTACGTCATAAGATACTTTCTGTCCTTCCTGAAGTGACTTGTAACCCTCTGCATTTATCTGGGAAAAATGCGCAAAGACATCCGTGCCATCTTCTCCTGTAATAAATCCATAACCTTTTTCACCATTGAACCATTTTACTGTACCAACCATTCTTGTGTACCTCCAAAATCTTATTTCTCAAATACTTTGCTATAACTCACCACAAAATTTCAAATATTCGTTTACTATATTTTTAGTACTTATTGAAATATATATGTGTTACATTATTTACTAATTATTTAAGATATTATTAATAATGTCATACTTGCTAATAAAAATCAAGCTAAATTACGATATTGTAATGAAATTGTGAGGAAAAATGTGACTGAGTAAAAACAATGCAATTTTTGTAATACCTTGTCGCATTGCGCGAAATATTTCTTTTGCGCAATAAAGAATCCAGTAATTTCAATGCCTGGCAGCACTTTCTGCTTGCCTGTAATCACATTTGTTATTCCCTGATGAACTTATTTCTACAGAAGGAATAATTGAATTTTTAATGTAAAAACTATATTTAATAAAAAAGTACAGGAGGTTTATTCTATGGATCAAAGACGTGCAAAAGCCATAACCGCTTCGCCAGTTATGACTCATGTGACCTATAACGGAGTACCGATATATATTGAAAATGTGGACGAAGAAACCGGAATTGCTGATATTCATCCCCTTGATCAACCTTCAAATAAGCTTGAGGTACCTGTAACCAGCCTGGTGGAACATTAATTGAAGTAAAAAATAAGCAGGATCCAATACACTAAACTGTTCAACTCCTGCTTATTTTGCTCCAAGCCCGGATATAGCATTTACTTGTATTTCACATACTCAGTGCATAAAACATCGATAAGATCCCTATTCCGAAGAATATCCATAACACAGGGATAATCTCTGCAAGTATTCCTGCCAGCACAAGTGCCACCGGCAAAGCAATTTTGCATATACAAACCGATGTACTGATAACACGCCCCCGGTACATCCCGGCCGCATCAGTCTGAAGCTTCTGGATTAACGGCACATCTGCAAAAGATATGGCGCCGCCCGTCGCAATCATAAGGATACTGTAGTATATTACGCAGAATTCCTTCGAAAATTCCGTAAAGGTTAGCAGCGGGATTCCCATTGCAATAATAACAATACCGAAGATAAATACAGACATATTTATTATTCTGCCATAGGACAACTTCTTGCAAGCCTTACCGGAAGCAATTGCACCCATTATCGTTCCAACCGGAAGGAAGCCCTGGATAAAGCCATAATCTGAGGGATCCAGTTCCAAAACATTATTTACCGCATATGGCAGGGGCACCATAATTGAGAATCCCAGTACAATATTCAATACTATAAAAGTATTAAGAACTTCTTTCAGCTCTTTTTGCCTATATGTGTATAGAAATCCTTCTTTGAAATCAGGGAGAATACTTTTCAATGTAAAACTTCCGGTCTCAAAACATCTTTCATTTCCCTCCCTGTTATTGAAACCATAGTCTATAAACAGTTCTGATATTCCGGAACAAAAGAACGAAAATCCGTTTATCAGCATGAGACACTTTATGTCGGCAAATACAAATATCATCCCTCCTATCGCCGGGCCAAGGATGGTTGATAAGGAATTTATAATACGGCTGATTAAGTTGATTCTGATAAGATTATCATCTGTAACAAGATTTGGCTTGGCTGATTCCATGCTTATACCGAATATAACCGAGATTGCATTCATCAGAAATGTTGTTATATAGATTATTGGAAGGGTCAGGCCAAAGCGTCTGCTGATCAAAAACAGCATCACAAACAGAATTGCATTTGCGATATCCATTGAGACTATCAGGAGCTTTTTATTGAGCTTGTCTGCAAGGACCCCTGCGAAGGAGCCTATAAGCACCGTCGGTATCACTCCCTGGATCAGGGTGATGGCGAAGGAAATTCCCGAACCTGTTAATTTTAGTACATAAAGGCTGATGGCAAATGAATATATGGCAGAACCTAAAAGTGATACCATCTCTCCCATGGAAAACAATATTATATTTGTCCTTTCACCTTTTGCAAAAAAGACACCCAAGTTTTTCATACAAAACCTCCTGAGTCACATAATCATACTTGATAATCAAAGTATAAAATATGGAGGAGGCTCCGGTTCAATAGCCGTTTTTTTGACTTGACTTCAAAATAAAAGAAAAAGATGGAGTACACTCCACCTTTGAATCATTATTCAGGCTTTAATAAGTTCCTGATGCACAGGTATGAAAATATCACATCTCCAAGCTGCTGATATGATTCGTATTTATTATCCTCTTTACAGTAATACTTCTCAGAATATGCCTCATGAAGCAGCTTGAAGTTCAGGGAGTCCAATTTTTCCTTCACAAATTCAAGGGTATAGTTTTTTCTGTATTCCTCCTTCAGAATATTACGCCTGCCGAATTTATCAAACAGTACATATCCCCCGTACAGCTTTGAATTATTCTTAAGGTATTTTATCGTGCTATCCAGCAGAAAATCCTTGTGGTTAAAGTTGTAATTCGTTGAACCGGAATAATCGACAAGCACGTCTATGGTTTCCTTTTTTATGGGCAGTCTCTTGAAATCGGTGCATATATATATTATATTCTTTTTGCTGCCTGAAGACTCTATTATATTTTTAATAAGGTTCAACCCATTAATATCATGATCAATGGCAATATAAAGGGTATCCTCTGCCAGCTTGTCGAAAACCGCTCTCAGGAAAAATCCAAAACCGACGCCCAGATCCAGTACTACCTTTCCGGCAAAGTCATTCTTCTTCGTATTATATTCATACCAATTCAGGCTTTTATAAACCTTATCCAGAAATACGGAATCAGTGCTGTCGATATATTTAAACAGCAGCTCCGCATCCGTGTTTAAGCTGCTGCCAATATTGTCACTCACGCCTTCGAGCTTCTTTTCGATAATAAGAATCCCCTCATTGATCTCATATTTTTCTTCACAACTGCAAACCAGGTACCCTTCCATTATCTGATTGTCTTCTATTCTGCCTTTATGCAGCGCCAGCCTGCCTCCGCAGCCGGGACAGCATAACACATTCAGTGAACTCAGCTCTATGCCGCTTTTCACTGAAGAATATCCATCCTCAATATTGAAGCCGGCAAGCTTGTCTTCCAGTATCTCAAGGTTTCTGCGCAAATTTTCGATGGTTTTTCTGGTATCCTTAATCTTTCTTTCAAAAAAAGTGCTGTAGTACTTGCTGCTTACTTTGTTCTCAACCTTGACAAACTGTTTGTAATAGAAAAACATCTTTATTTCCTGCAGTGAAAAACCTATTTCTTTCAATTGGAGAATTTCGTGCAAATCTTCTTTGCAGTTGTCATCGAATTCATAGTGTCCGCCTTTTTTACAGGGAACAATCAGCCCCAGCTCTATGTAATACCGTAGGGTATCTATACTTACATTGCTTTCCCTGGCAAATTGTCCGATTTTCATAATGAACCCGCTCCTCTTATTACTAATGAATAATACACCGGTCATTATCTTTCACGCACCATATCAGAATGGGTTTACTCAACAACTACCTTTTTCACACAGTCGCTGGAGCACAAAAAGACCATTGCCGCATAAAAGGTATCAAATTCCAATACATCCCCCACTTTGATTTCTCCCGCATAATCTTCAATATCCAATATCAGATGGTCGCTGCTGCTCCCGATTATCTCAATTCCTTCATGCCTTGGCTTAAGCTTTGAAAAGTCGCCGAAGTCCTTGTTCCCTACCGCCAGTACTGCTCTTTTCCGCATTCCCCTGTCGGTATATACCGGCCTGTTGCCAAAAGCGTCCACAAATATTTCCCCTATCGGATAGCTCGGCTTCACTTTGACTTCCACCACCTGTGCCTTCAGTACCATTGGGTCCCGGTAAATCCCCGGCATTTCTATACCCCACACATAGGGGAAATCCTTTGCCGTAATAATTGCCTCGCCTATTCTCAAGTGGTTGATTCGTTCCGGCATCTTACCATTAACTAATAATGATAACGAGGTGCTGGCTCCGCCTGATATTATCTCAAGGCTTCTTCCGATTTCTCTTTCTATTGCCCCTGCCAGCCGGCACAACTCTCCCAGGTTTTTCTCAGAAGGTCTGATGGAACCATAGCAGCCTAAATTTGTTCCGATTCCCAACAGCTTGACATTCTCCAGCATTTCAACTTCCTTCGCGGCTTCAACTGCCTCTTCTTTGTCAAAAAAGCCTTCTCTCAGGTCTCCCAGATCAATCATCAGTATAATTCCGTGGACTTTTCCCTGCAGGCCTGCCTCTTTATTGATAAGCCTGATTGTATCCATTTCGGAGTTCAGGCTTGAATCTGCAAAGCTTACAAGCTCCGGTACTTCACATGGCATAGGTATCCGGATGAGCATAAGCTCCCCTTTGATACCAGCCCTTCGGAGCTTAATGATCTCCTTCATCCTCGAATCCCCTAAAGTCTTAAAGCCTGCCTCTATAAATAATTCCGCCACCTCCGGTATTGCGCTGAAGCCTTTTACAACGCCTGCCGGCTCAATTCCGTTAGCTTTGCACATCTCATATATTTTACGGGCATTGCTTTTTATTTTTGAGGCCGAAATCTCATATACGGGGTATTGTCCTTCATAATTAATCACTTTTATACCTCCCTCATACTTATCATGCCGCATCAGGAACATCTTGTGCAGTATCAAGCGCCTTAATCCTCAAATACTCTTTTCTATATATTAATCCCTCATATATAATCATTATTACCCACCCTATACCAACTGCATAACATATGCCCGAAATACCGAAATAAGGAGCAAATATTAAGGCCAGAATAACCCTTACAGATACCTGCATAACTGTCGCGATAAATGTTATATGAAGCTTTCCGATCCCTCTGAATATGCCCTGAAAAATATTACAGAAGCCGGTAAGTACATATAGTAAAGACATTATTTTTAAATATTCCACCCCTATCAGGATAACCTCATTTTCGGAACCGGAAATAAACAAGTGCATGATCTTCTCAGCCCCGAAAAATACAATTGCGGCAATGGCAAGATTATATACCGTAATAATAATATTGCCGATATTATAGCCCTCTATTATTCTCCTCCACTTCTTTGCTCCAAGATTCTGAGCAGTATAAGTGGAGACTGATACTACAAAACTTTCACCCGGGGAGAGCACAAAGCCATCAATTCTTACTGCAGCATTATAAGCTGCTATGGTATTTGTACCAAAGGGATTGACAATTCCCTGAACCAGCAGTTTACCTATATACAGGCTGATTTGCTGCAATGACGTAATACTGCTGTATTTTATGGTTTTTCTAAGCAAGGGCTTGTCCAGGATCAGTTCATGAGGTTTCAGGCTGATCAACGGAATTTTCATGTATATATATGCTATGCACAATATAGAGGATACGGCCTGTGCAATTATCGTCGCAGCTGCCGATCCGGCCACTCCAAGCTCAAGCACTGCAACGAAGAAGAAGCATAAAATCCCATTAAGGACACAGGATATACTTAAAAAAACAAATGGAGTTTTTGAGTCTCCTATGGATTTCAATGAAAAAGAGTAAAAATTGTACAGGAAAGAAAATATCAGTCCCGCGAATATAATCTTCAGGTATATCTCCGCATCCTTCATGATCTCTTCCGGGGTGCCGATAGCATTGAGAATATACCTTGCCGAGAATATGCATATTATGGACAAAGCGGCTGTTAGTATCGTACCTGCGATTAAAGAAGTAGAAATTTCTTTCTTTAAGGTTTCATATTTTGCTGCTCCGAAAATCTGGGACATATATATTGAAGCCCCTACACATATGCCAAATATAAAGAAAATTGCAGTAGACATGATCGGATTGGCAACACCTACCGCCGCCAATGCATTCTTCCCCACAAACCGCCCCAGTATCACGGCATCGGTTATATTGTACAACTGCTGCAATATGTTCTCCAGTATCATAGGTATGGCAAATGTAATGAGTACTCTTGACGAGCTTCCTTGCGTCATATCACCGTTCATAAAAATCCCCCAAGAAAAAATGCGTCATATGGTCCAACGAAATTATTATATCATTAATTGAGTTCCTTTGCCCTGCTCGTTTTAAAATTGCTGTGAGATTCAAGCAGATACATACCCGCTGCACCTGCAAGCCCCAAGCAGAAAGCCAAAGGCCATACGGCTTTTGCGCCAAAGAAGTCCATATACCTGCCCATTACTGATGTGCCCAGGGCAGCCCCGACAGCCCAGCTTAAAGAGGATATCGCATTGAACCTTGCCCTGAAATTTTGCGGAGTATTGTTTGCAATATATACTCCAAAGTTTGTCACCATCATTATCTCACCTATTGTCCAGATAATGGTGGAAAGTATGAACAACGGCATTGAGCTGATAAAGGTTATCATCCCGAAGCCTATGGCATACAGCAGCCCTGCTATGGAGATAGCGCTTAAAGGCTTCCACTTCCTTGTAGCATGAGTTATGGACATAGTCAGTATAATTACTGTCAAAGCATTACAGCTCATAACAACTCCAAAGTTGCCTGCCCCGCTGCTGCCAAAAATATTATCCAGCATCATAGGCAGAGAAAAAGAGTGCTGCGTATACACAACATTAAAAACTATATTAATGGTAAGAAAGACCAGGATTTTGGGCCTTCTGATCAAAACGGAAAAAACATTGCCTTCTTCGCTTCTTTCTTCAGTATTTAAGCATTTATCGTCAGAATAATCAGGTAAGGTCTCCTTGATATTCGTCAAAACCAGAATAACGGCTATCAATGAAGTTATCGCATCACCTATGAATATCAGAGGAATATAGCGGTTGAACAGAAAGCCTGCAACAAGAGGCCCCAGGGACACTCCAAGATTTATTCCCAGATAGGATAATGAAAATCCCATCTTTCTCTTTTCCGCAGGCAAAACATCAGTGATTATGGCCGATATGATCGGGCGGACCGCCCCATTAAAAAAAGAAGCCATACAAATAAGTATTATAATGAATTGCGGCTTTTCCAGGAAGGCACAGGAGAGCAAACATGCCGCCGCACTTAGCTGGAAGAATGCATATGACTTTTTGCGTCCGATATGATCCGCAATCTTCCCCCCTGCAAAAGAGCCCGGAATTGTTGACAAGGAAGTCAGCATAACTGCAATTCCTGCATCTTGATAGCTCAGTCCAAGCTTTTTAACCAGAAACAGACTCAGAAACGGCAGTACAAAATCACCAAAACGATTGATTATCTGAGCAAAAAATATTATATAAACACTCTTGGGAAGCCCTCTGTAGGAACTGAAAAAACTCACTCTATCCAACCCCCTACTCAAAATTTCAACCACTCAAAAAAAATAAAATCCAATATGGCAATATTACTATATCAGGCATTATATAGCAATTTAAAAAACAGCCTGCACATCCTCATATTTAATGTATATTGCTGAGGCATCATCGCTTTTTTTAAATCTGGGATACCTATAGCACTCTTTATCTTCTTCCTCAATATCCCTCAGGATTTTATATGCTTCCTCCAGCCCTTTCTTGTCTACGAATGATAATAAATCATTTATGCTGAAATAATTATAGCTTGAATGAATGGCAAAAAATCCATCGGTCATGAACAAAACTTTGCTTATGGACTCCAAAGGCAGCTTGTCATAGATGCAATAGTCAAGGGCACTTGACTCAAATTCAAGGGTCCAATATCCTTTATCAGTGTTTTTTAGCAGCCTGTTCTTAAGAAGAATCTCCTGAATGCCCTCCCTGGCCTCATTAAAGCTTAGCCCTTCGCTTACAATCAGCCGTCTCAGCTCATTAACAGCTATATTATCCAGCGCTTCCAGCCTTGTATCCTTAATTACTTTGATATTGCCCTCAATATCCTCGATGACCAGGCATATATCACCAATCAGTAAATACTCAAAAATGCCTTCCCCGATTCTATAAATTCCGGCTGATGCCGAGGGCAAGTCAAGTTTATCTATATTATCTCTATTAGCTTCATAAAGGTACAGCTCTTTAACAGAACCAATTCCATTCTTAACAATATGTTTTAAACTATCATCGGAATTCTCCAAGGCTTTTTTCAAGTATTCGCTCCATGCCTTCACAAACCACCTGGCGTCGGTCTTATCCGAAGTAAAGTTTGCTTCCCTGAGTCCGGTAGCCCCGTCCATAATCCATCCATATTTTCTGTTCGTATATACTATGTCTTCATTTACTTCACTGCCCGGTTCGGAAATATAAGCAGCTTCTGATATAAAAATACCGATCACCTCCCATTCTAAAATTCAGTCAGCCCAAACATTTGGAGTACCGTTGGAAACAGTATTGCAAGGACTAACATGATAATACCGAGGGTAATAACCAACAAGGTTCTGCTTATTCCCTTCCTGCCGTTTAATATTATTCCAAATCCCCCTAAAGCCAGGAGCAATCCGCCGCATAATGTTATTATCAATCTTGCGGCATTTTCATAGTTGCTGGCGGCTATCTGAATTGACCCTATCGTAAAGCTGATAAGTGCAGTAAAAAAGCCTAAGAATTCAAGATTCCTGGTCATATACCCATTTATTGTTTCATTAATATCCGAGAATCTCTTTTCAGTCTTTTCCTTTATATCCGTAAGATCCTTTTCGAGCCTTTCTTTATATTCATCCAAGCTTTTAAAGTTTCTTATAAATTCTATTCTTGTAATATGCCTCTGGTAATCGGCTATGACCAGTGAATAATCCAATCTTTCCGGTTTTTCCATATCAATGGCTTGATAGATGCTTTTCTTTGCATTATCAAAGTCCCCTTTTATTGCCTGCAGCCTCCCGAGAGTACAATAAAATTTGGGATAGTTATTTGTCAGCCTTATGGCCTTCTTAACTGCTATTATAGCATTATCAAGTTCCTGCGGATTAGTCCTTATATCCAGCTTATTATCCTCGAAGGCTTCTGCCAGGATTATTGCATGACTATGGAGTATCCCGGCATTGTCATTAACCTTTCCTATGGCTGATAAGCTTAAGTCTATGGCTTTCCTGATATCACCGAACTCCTGCTCAAACATTGACTCCAAATAATCAAAAGTAGGATGCTCATAGAATAGCGATCTGTATTTTGTGAGAAGTTCGCTGTATTTTCTATACTCCTTATATCTCCTGTAATAGATGCATAAGCAGTAAAACGCCGAGTACAGAATATCTTCACTGTATTTCTTATCTGTCAGTATTTCAATTGCCTTCTCGTCAATACCTTTGTCCTTTTTAATAATATCGCCGATATAAAGCTCATACTCTCTTTTCGTTTCATCCGGAAGCAGTGCAAAGAAATCAGGCAATTTAATAATGTTATTAAGATAATCCTCTATATGCTCATCAAAAGTTTTTTCTTTAGTACCTGCAGTCACTTACTACTCCCCCTCTGTATTTAATAGCTCAAATTAACAGCGAATGCTTAATCAATAATAATTATATGTATTGCAATTATTATAGCACTTATATAAGCCGCCCTACAATAAATGACAACGAATCATACACCGGTTTTATCCTTTGCCCTTCCCGCTTCAACAAGATCCTTACTGCCAATCAGGAAAAAGCCCTGGATGAACAGCACAAAACCCGTTCCAACAAGCAGCCATTCGATTTTCACCACATCGGCAACGGGGCCGAACACCAGCATTCCCAGAGGCATCATTGAGCTTGCAATCATATTCAATACTCCGAATATCCTTCCGAGGAAATCCGCTTCCACCTTTTCCTGAAGCAGTACCGTTGAAGGAGTATTAAAAAGGGGTATGGTAGTCCCGACTATGCCCATTATGGATAAATAAATCCAGAATATCGGTATAACTCCAAGGGCAAGAGTACATATACCCGTGATAAAGCTTGCAAGAGCCATGGTATAAATTCTGTTGCCGAATCCTCCCCAGGACGAAATAACAATTCCCCCCAGTATCATCCCGATAGAAAAGGCGACTTCTATGGCAGTCAATCGCCATACATCACTTCCGAAGCTCCTGGTAACCTGAAGGGGAGTCAAAAATGCTATGGGAGCCAGCATGAAAAAGAAGACGGCACAGAATATGAAATACTTCTTCACATAACTGTGATTCCAAATGTATACAATGCCTTCATGCAAGTCCTTGAAATAGCTTGATTCCTGCACCTCCTGCGCCTTGGCGTGAGCCGGCACCTTCAGGAACAGGAGCAGAGTAAGCACGGCCGCGGCAGCTGTAAAGACGTCAATAAGGAAAATTGCCTCCAAAGTGGACATGGTAAGAAGCGCCCCGCCGACCATCGGAGAGACAAGGGTTATAACAGCCTGAATGCTTCCGTTGGCTCCATTGACCTTTGTCAGCTTGTCTTCGGGTACTATCTGCGGAATGAATGCCCCTACAGCCGGATTCTGTATACCGCTGCCTATCGCCCTGAAAGCAGACATTACAAAAAGCAGTCCCATGGATTGATACCCCAGCTTGAACAATATCGCCATAAACAGCGTTGTTACCGCAATAAACAAATCAGCCAGAATAATGATTGTCTTTCTGTTATATCGGTCCGCCCAAACCCCTGCGAAGGGTGAAAGAAAAAACGTGGGCAAGAATCCGCAAATAATGAAAACAGTCATCATAACACCGGACTTGGTATTTAGTGTAATATGCCACATTATTGCGTATTGAACCAGAGATGAGCCCAGAAGCGATATGGTCTGGCTTGCTATAAACAGTACAATATCTTTTTTCCATTTGTTTTTCAAATTAGTCCTCCTCCGGAAGTGCCAATCATTATTCAGCAATGCTTTTCATTTTTTTGCCCCAACTGGCCAGTGCCTTAAGAGCCGGAATAAGCTCTTCCCCATTTTCAGTAAGTGAATACTCCACTCTGGGAGGTATTTCAATATACTGCTTCCTGTTGATAATTCCGTTCAATTCCAGTTCCTTTAATGATTGAGTCAGCATCATATTGGTAATTCCTTCAATGCTCCTTTTTAATTCATTATACCGCATAGTTCCATTTTTACTTAGTGCCCAGATAATAGGCAGCCTCCACTTTCCCCCGATAAAGTTCAATGCATATGTTAAGGGGCAGTTATCAAAATTGCTTTTATATAACGCCTGGTCATTCATAGTATCACTCCCTTACTCAGTTTTTCCTTTCCTGGACAGAAAATACTGCATACTTGTTATGGTAATAGTAGCTGATATAATGATATCAAAGCTTGCTGAACAATAAAACAATTTTTTAGGAGGAAAGTCAATATGAGTATCCATTATGAAGTCGTTTCTGAAGATAATACTATCTGTATTAAGGATCTATGCAACGATTTAATGGCTTATCAAAAATCCAAAGCATATATACATCCTGAGTGGTTTGACAACATGTCTTATGAAACCAGAGTGATTCCGTCCGTCAAGGGTGCCAAGGCCAACTATATAGTTGCTGCAAAGGATGAAGAAAAAATCATAGGTTATGCATATAGCAATATTTCTTCGAAATATACATATTCAGGCGGATTTGCAACTCTTAAGCCTGTAGATTTTTTTGATTTTGATTCCGTTAAGACCGATGATGTCGGCTGCCTTTCCCAGTTTTTTATAAAGGAAGATTATCGTAATATGGGCATAGGAAGTATTTTATTTGAAAAGTCGATGAATTGGTTAAGCACCTTTAAGCCAATAGATGATTTTTTCATCTTTGTATCGAACGGAAACGACAATGCACTGAATTTTTACGTGCATAAAGGTTTTAAGATAAGCCATCAAATACTTGACGGGTTTATAACAGTATTACGGAATAATTGACTATTGTAAAAATATTTATGCATTAGTATTGTAATATTATGCATTTTTTGCTATGATAAGCATTATATATAATACTAAGGCAGGTGTTTGTATTGGTTATTCGCAAGGCAATATTGCCCCATGTTGAAGAAATGTATGAATTAGTGAATTATTATGCAGAAAAAGGTCTGATGCTTCCCCGCTCCCGCAGTGCCTTATGTGAAAACATCCGTGATTTTGTCGTTGTTGAAATAGACGGTCAAATCGCAGGAATCGGAGCACTTCATGTGTTTTGGAACGATCTGGCGGAGCTGCGGACCCTGGCAGTCAGGAGCGATATGGAAAGGCAGGGAATAGGAAGACGGATAGTTGAATTCATACTAAAAGAAGCAAAAGAGCTGGGGCTTCAAAAGGTGTTTACGCTGACCTATCAGCCCGGATTTTTTGAAAAAATGGGCTTTAAGGTTATAGATAAGGAAACTATGCCTCAGAAGGTCTGGACAGATTGTATCAATTGCCCCAAATTTCCTAACTGCAATGAAATCTGCCTGGAAATAAATATTTCGTAACCCCAAACCGATACCAAAATATGAAAAGGCGGCTAAGCCGCCTCAGTTTGCAGACAAACACGGTTTCCACCAGTGGCGGAAGCCGTGTTTTTTCATGAAATACCGTAGTTTTTGAAGTAAAATATGAGGGTTAGGTCCGGTTTTACCCGATCTCCACATCCAGTTTGCCATCTTTTTTAGGTTCATACATGCAGCAATAAGCATCGCCTGCGCTGACACCCTTTTTAATCCTCGTAGGGTTGTCCATCTCATGCTATGCTTCTCTTTCATATCCGCAAAGACCCGTTCTATGGTTTCCTTGCGTTTTGCATATATTTCTTTGTTTAAATCAGTGTGTCTCAAATGTTCTGCCTCTTCTACATAATGAGCCCATATGTGGCGTGTTACCAACTTAGTATAGTCTTTGTTATTTGTGCATTTGCTCCGGTATGGGCAGTTCATACATATCTTGGGATCTGATTTATATTCACGATAACCTTCTCTGTTTGTTGTCCGGTAACTTAGTTTCTGGTTATTAGGACATATGTAACAGTCATAGTATTCATCATACACAAACTCATATTTTTTGAAGAATCCAGTCTTAGTCATTGGCCTTGTATAGGGCATTACAGGTCTTATTTCTTGGTCTATCAGTGTCTTGCAGTTATATGGTGTCTTGTACCCAGCATCTACAGCAACATATTCAGGCTTTCCTACATTCTTTTTCACCTGTTCCAAAACTTCATCTAACATTGTACTATCATGGACATTTGCAGCAGTAGCAGCTATACCGAGTATGAAGCCGTGCCTGTCACAGGCTGTATGAAATGAATAAGCAAAACATTTCTCTTTTTCATTCTTCCTTAGTACCCCACTATCGGGATCAGTTCTGTTAACCTTAGTTTCCTTCAACTCTGTTTTTTTTTACTCATATCCAGCGGTGTTTTATCATGCAGCTCACGATCTTCGTTAATCTCCTTATTTAAAAGCTCCTGGTAATTGCGAACTTCTTTCTCCAGATATACTTTATCGTACTTCTTTTTGTTAGCATTTGCTTTTACATGGGTTGCATCTATGAAAACAGCATCTGCTTTAACAAACCCGGCGCTTACTGCTTTTTCTAAGATTTTTGCAAATATCTGTTCGAATATATCTGTATCCTTAAACCTTCTGACATAATTCTTTCCGATTGTTGTGAAATGAGGTATCTGCTCGTTAAGTCCATATTTGATAAACCAGCGATAAGCAGTATTTGTTTGTATTTCATCAATAGTCTGGCGCATTGACTTAATCCCGAATACATACTGAATGAATACAATCTTAAAGAGTACTACGGGGTCGATACTTGGGCGTCCGTTGTCCATACAATACTTATCAGACACTAAGTCATATATGAAATTGAAATCTATTGCAGCTTCAAGCTTTCTCACCAGATGATCCTCTGGCACAAGCTGATCCAAGCATAACATTTCTATCTGACTGCGAATATCATCTTTATCCTTCGTTAACATCTAAAACACCACCATATCAATACTTTACTGTATATATTCGACATAAAACAAGAGAATCCTTTTTGTTTTCAAGGATTCTCTTGATATTTTTATACTTTGTCTTCAGTCTGAGACACTCATAAATGGGTGTCTTTCTTTTTGCCCAGTATTATGTAAAAAAGCAGGAAATGTTGTCATAATGTTGAATATTGTATAAAGAAAATAATGTAAACTATTCCAATGATTAGAGTTAGCAGGATAAATATGAATAGATCTTGAGTCTTAGTTGGAGGGAATAGAATGAACTCTATAGCTTTTATCGATACAGAAATTGAACAAAAAAGCGGAAAAGTTCTTGATATTGGAGGTATAACTGGTAATGGCAGTCCGTTTCACTCCAATTCCGTTGCCGACTTCAAAAAGTTTTTGTATGGGGTGCAGTATGTTTGCGGACATAATATCTTAAATCATGATTTGAAATATATACAAGACATAATTACATCTGAGGAGGGTAAGAATTTTAAATTCATCGACACTTTGTTTCTCTCTCCACTTCTTTTTCCGGCCAAACCATATCATGCTCTGCTTAAGGATGATAAGCTGCAGACAGAAGAGCTAAACAATCCTTTAAACGATTCAATAAAAGCCAAAGACTTATTCTTTGACGAGGTAACAGCCTTTCAGCAGCTGGATAATGCAATGAAGCGTATCTACTATTATCTATTGAAGGATAAAAAGGAGTTTTGTTCCTTCTTTGATTTCCTTGAATATAAAGCAAATGATATAAATATTGAACTTATAATTCGTGAAAAGTTTTCCTGCGAAATATGCGAAAATGTAGATCTCGCAGAGATAATAATAAAATATCCTGTTGAGCTGGCTTATTGCTTAGCTTTAATAAATACGAAAAGCCGGTATTCAATTACTCCTCCATGGGTTTTGCGAAATTTCCGGGATGTCGAAAATATAATTTATTTACTGAGAAACAACCCATGCATAAGAGGCTGTAAATATTGTAATGAAGCTCTAAATATTTATAAGGGGCTGAAGAGGTTCTTTGGATTTGATTCTTATAGGACATATGCAGGGGAACCTCTGCAAGAGCGGGCTGTTAAAGCTGCCATTGACAATAAATCGCTTTTAGCGGTCTTCCCTACTGGCGGGGGAAAGTCAATAACTTTTCAGGTACCGGCTTTGATGAGCGGCATCAATTCAAAGGGTTTGACTGTAGTTATTTCACCCTTGCAATCTCTGATGAAAGACCAAGTGGATAATCTCGAAAAGGTTGGTATAACTGATGCTGTTACTATTAATGGTTTGCTTGATCCAATTGAAAGGGCAAAGTCCATTGAAAGAGTTGAAAATGGTTCTGCTTCCCTTCTATATATATCTCCGGAATCTTTGCGTTCAAACACCATAGTACGTCTGCTCTTAGGAAGAAATGTTGTTAGATTCGTTATTGACGAGGCTCACTGCTTTTCGTCATGGGGACAGGATTTCAGGGTTGACTATTTATATATTGGTGACTTTATAAAATCAATCCAGGAAAAGAAGAATATTGAGGAGGGAATCCCTGTTTCTTGTTTTACCGCTACAGCAAAGCAAAAGGTCATCGAGGATATTAGGGTTTATTTCAGGGAAAAGCTGTCTCTGGATATGGAGGTATTCAGTGCAGGGGCAGCAAGAAGCAATCTTCACTTTAAAGTACTTGAAAAAGGTAATGATGAAGAAAAATATAATACCCTAAGGGATTTGATTGAAGTAAAGAAATGTCCAACAATTGTATATGTTTCTCGGACGGGTAAAGCGTATTCACTGGCGCAAAGGTTAGAGCAAGATGGTTACCTGGCAAAGGCATATCATGGCAAGATGGACAAGCAGGAGAAAACTGAAAATCAGGATGCCTTTATCAGAGGAGATGTTCAGGTAATGGTAGCAACATCTGCTTTCGGTATGGGAGTAGACAAGAAAGATGTTGGAATGGTTATTCACTATGAGATATCTGATTCTCTTGAAAACTATGTTCAGGAAGCCGGAAGGGCAGGTCGTGATGAGAATATATCTGCCGATTGTTATGTATTGTTTAACGATGAAGACTTAAGCAAACATTTTATACTTCTTAACCAAACCAAACTCAGTATCCAAGAAATTCAGCAAGTATGGAAGGCAATTAAAGAAATTAAACCACTTAAGTATAAGGTATCTCAATCTGCACTGGAGATTGCCCGGAAAGCTGGTTGGGATGACAGTGTCATGGAGATCGAAACAAGGGTGAAAACAGCAATAGCTGCTCTTGAGGATGCTGGTTATCTTAAACGAGGCCAGAATATGCCTAAAATATTTGCTAGTAGCATTCTTACTAAGAATGCAATGGAGGCAATAGAAAAGATCAACAATTCCGGCAGGTTCAATGAAAATCAGAAAGTGAAGGCAATTCGGATCATTAAGAAGCTCATTTCAAGTAAAAGCAGAAAGCAATTTAGTGATGAGGAAGCAGAATCAAGAATCGATTATATATCAGATCATCTAGGAATCGTAAAAGAGGAAGTTATTCAAATTGTAAATCTATTACGTGAAGAAAAGATATTAGCAGACTCAAAAGATTTAACAGCATTTATTAAGAGGAAAGAAAATAAAAACCGCTCCCTTACAATCTTAAAGTCATTTCATAGTATTGAAAGTTACCTGTTGACTGTATTGTCAAATCAAGAAACCATATTTCATATTAAGGAACTTAATGAACAAGCAGAACAAAATGGCTGTAAGGACGTAACCCCTGGCAAAATAAAAACAATATTTAACTTTTGGGGAATAAAAAACTGGATTAAGAAACATACCGTAGAATATTCCAAAAACCATATTGCAGTTATTTGTCTTCATGAAATGGAAGCGCTTGTAGAAAAGCTGACAAAACGTTATGAAATAGCGCAGTTTATAGTAGAGTATCTTTATGATAAAAGCAATGCAAATATAACAGAGGATGAAAGCAATAAGGATGAAGTTCTTATAGAGTTTTCTGTTATGGAACTGAAAGAGGAATTTGAAAACCGTTTGACCCTATTTAATACTAAAGCTACAACTGAGGATATTGAAGATGCGCTTTTTTACCTGTCAAGAATTGAAGCTCTAAGAATCGAGGGAGGCTTCATGGTTGTTTATAACGCTCTTACTATTGAACGTCTCGAACAAGGCAATAAGAAAAAATACAAATCTGAAGATTATCAGAAGCTGAATCAGTTTTATGAAAACAAAGTTCAACAGATTCATATTGTAGGTGAATACGCCAGGAAAATGATTAATGATTACAAAGCTGCATTGCAGTTTGTCGATGACTATTTTCAACTGAATTACACTTTCTTTCTGAATAAATATTTCAAGGGCAGCAGGCAGAATGAAATTAAAAGAAATATTACGCCGTCCAAGTTCAAACAGCTTTTTGGTGAATTATCACCTACCCAGCTTAAGATTATCAACGATAATACATCAAAATATATTGTTGTTGCGGCAGGCCCGGGAAGCGGCAAAACCCGTATACTTGTTCATAAGCTGGCTTCATTGCTATTGATGGAAGACGTAAAGCATGAACAACTGTTGATGGTGACATTTTCAAGGTCGGCGGCCACTGAGTTTAAGAAACGTTTGCTGAAGCTTATAGGTAATGCTGCCAACTTTATAGAGATAAAAACCTTCCACTCTTATTGTTTTGACTTATTAGGAAGAGTAGGCACTTTAGAAAAGTCAAATGAGATTATTCAAGAGACAATTAAAAGAATAAAGGGCGGAGAAGTTGAGGCCGGCAGGATTACAAAAGCTGTTTTGGTAATTGATGAAGCACAGGACATTGATGAAAATGAATTTGAGCTTATAAATGTTTTGATGGAGCATAATGAGGAGATGCGTGTAATTGCAGTTGGCGATGATGATCAAAATATCTATGAATTCAGAGGCTCCAGTTCCAAATACTTGGAGAAGCTGATTAATGAAAAAAGAGCAGTCATGTATGAACTAGTTGAAAACTACAGGAGTAAAAGTAATATCGTTGCTTTCGCAAACCAGTTCTTACAAAGGATTCCGCAAAGATTAAAGAATACCCCAATCATTGCTGTTCAGAGCGACAATGGAAGAATTAAATTGGTTAAATACAATAGTTCTAATCTGATTACGCCGTTAGTTGATGATATACTCCCTGAGGGCTTGGCGGGTACTACTTGTGTTCTCGCTAAGACGAATGAAGAAGCAATGCAGATTACGGGATTGCTCGTAAGGAATGGGCTGCATGCAAAGCTTATACAGTCAAACGAAGGATTTAGCTTATATAACCTTCAGGAAGTCAGGTTTTTTCTGAGCCAGCTCAATTTGGCAGATGATGTTTATATAATAAGCGATGATGCCTGGAATAAAGCCAAGCGAAGGTTTATAGAAAGGTTTAAAAATAGTCTGAATCTGGAGACATGCATCAACATGATTAGAGATTTTGAGGCGACTAATACTAAGAATAAATATAAATCGGATTTAGAGATTTTTATTCGTGAATCAAAATTGGAAGATTTCTTTAGCGAGAGCATAGAGACAATATTCGTCTCAACCATTCATAAGGCTAAAGGTCGGGAGTTTGATAATGTAATACTGATGCTTGACCAATTTAACACGGGAACGGACGAAGCATTGCGACAATTGTATGTAGCCATGACAAGGGCAAAGAGCAGCCTTACAATTCACTATAATGGGGACTATCTTGATTATATAAAGGCAGAAGGACTTAAAACTATTAACGATCCTAAGATCTATCCTCCACCATACCAACTGGCAATGCAATTGACTTTTAAAGACGTATGGTTAGATTCTTTTCTGCCATGCCAAAAAACGATTTCTAAACTAAATAGTGGAGATGAATTGATTGTTGACGACGGTTGCTGCCTCAACTCAAGAGGTCAAATAGTACTGAAATTCTCCAAACAGCTTTTAAAACAGATAGAAGCTTTAAAGCAAAAAAACTATGAGCCTAAAACAGCGAGAATACGATTTATAGTATACTGGCAGAAAGAAAACTCAGATCATGAAGTTAAAATTATTTTACCGGAATTATATTTTGAAAGAACGGAAGAAGCTTATGCCTAAGTATACTTATGAAAAATTTTGATGCTAGACATGTCAGTTAGACAGTTATATTTTAGTCATTCACCAATAACTGCTTAACTGTCGTGCATGACACTTATAGAAGAGACATATTCATAATTTATTAGACCAGAAAAAGTAATATACTATATTTAACTTACTTGATGATATAGGTTTGAAGTCATATACCTCAGAATGTCAGGGGTATGAGCTTTTCTCTGACCCTACAATAACTGATACAATAATAGATAGATCATTCATAACTCATATATTCTTGAGCTTGATTCAAAACTCTCATAGAGAGCGATTGCAACAGTCAGGAAGATGCAGAACCTGAACAAGGTCTAAATAATGCTAATTATTGTTGCTCAAAAGAAGTAATTATTTTACAATAAAATTAGCTGTCAAAGTGTCCAATACCTCCAGTTTGTGTTCGAATGTTTCCGGAATAGCCGCATGGATGTTCCGATAATGTATTGACTAAAATAGTAATGTTATAGTGTGAGAAAAATCATATCACATATGATAACAGGAGGAAGAAATGCAGTATGATATTGTAAGAATAAAAGAGGATATTATAAATCTTGTGAACAGCGCTGAGTATCAGGAATTATATTCATATTATTCACAAAGCTCTTTTTTCAATATTCTTAATATATCAAGAAAGGAAACGGTGCATAGTGAGTTTCTTGCATGGCTATTTAATCCGAAAGCAAATCATGAGCTAGATGATTATGCTATTAGAAAATTGTTGGAGACACTGGCACTGATTGTCAACAAGTTTCAGAAAACTAATAAAGAAAATAAGTTTCCATTAGAAATAGAAGACATTATTATTTCGGGTAATTATGATATTGAAAATGTTATTGTTCAAAGAGAAAAGAATGCAGGGGGTAGTGGTTTTATCGATATCCATATTGAATTGGATATAATATTACAGAATGAACCATTACAGCTTTCTCTTGTAATTGAAAACAAGGTTAAATCAAGGGAAGGAGACAAGCAAACTACCAGATATTATGAATGGTCTAAGAAAGAATATCATAAAACGATATTTGTATACTTGACTCCGCTTTCCAATGCTGAATTTGAAAATTTATCAGAACCTGAATGTGAATGCAAAAATTATATACAGTTGAACTATCAATACATAGTTGATTACATAATAGAACCATGTAAAAGGCTAAAAATACCCGATGAAGCAAGGATGTTTATAGAAAACTATTTAAGATCGCTAAGCTATCCAGTACTACAGTTGGATACAAAAGAATCAGAAAGAGGTGAAATTGTGATGGCAATCGGTGAAAGAGAAAGGAATTTACTCAGGAACTTTTGGGAAGCACATAAGGAATTGTTGATTGCTGCAATATCAGCCTTAAAAGATGATCCGGAAATCTCAGACGAGGATAGAATAAGTATTAATAATGGTTTGGAGGCCGTAATAAAAGCAAGTAGTAAGGATACTTCAAAGTATAGATTTAATGAAAGTAAATATGTAAAAAACCGGTTGGTATTGGCTGTAATTAAAAAGTATGTTGAAGACAATCCAAATGTAACATATAAAGAATTAAAAAGTGTTTTCCCGGATGAAATACAAGGTACGAAGTATGGTGTATTTCAAAGTTTGCAATCTGCCGCTGAAATATATAAAGAAACAGGTATACCGAGACACTTTATTAAGGATGATGAAGTTATTCAATTAAATGATGAAAAAGTAGCAGTTTGCTCACAGTGGGGAATAAACAGAAATGATGAATATAATAGCAATATCAATAAATTCATAAGAAAAGCAAATGAGCTGGGGTATATAATAAGTCATGAAATGGATTATTAAATAGGCGAAGAAATTATACATTAATGTAACCAGGGGGATGCATTTATGAAAGTCAAACTTTACTGGCCAGACTGTAATTTTTTTAACGGGGAATGGGTAAGTGGCGGTGTTGATTCATATTGGGTTGAATGTACATATGAAGAAGCAGAGAAAAATGTATTCCCTTATTTATCGCCTGAACAAATTGAGAGTAGTAAGAAAAATTGGGAACCGAGAGAAAATAATAATAATGGTATCGGTATAGAGACAGATCGTTTATGCTATCTTGTATCAAGAGATTTGAAATCAATAGTATCTTTATCGTGGTACTATCCTTATTCCGGGCAGTGGAATGCATACTGTCCATTTATTCAGATAAAAGAACTTGATATTAAAGAACTGAAGGATTTATCAAGAATAATTCCTATCGAGGTATAAAGACAAATGAGAAACTTAGTATTAGATGGAATTATGGGTATATGTACTGCCGATGCTTTAGGAGTGCCGGTTGAATTTAGTGACAGAGAAATGCTCAGAAATAATCCTGTTGGCATGCGATCTATTGAACACATTCTGAATTCAATGAAGAGTTAAATCATTTTGAACGATTTATAGGTAAGGACTTTGATAAACTTCCTGAGGAAAAGATTAAGAGTAGTAGATATGTTGTTGATACCCTTGAAGCAGCAATATGGTGTCTGCTGAATACAAAAAACTATAGAGATTGTACATTGAAAGCGGTAAATCTGGGAGATAATACAGATGCTGTCTCTGGAGGATTAGCAGGATTATATTATAGGTTTCAAAGTATTCCCGGCGAATGGCTTTCTGTAATTGCAAGAAAGGATATATGGAAGGTATGTGTGAAAATCTTTATGATGCTTTATATAATAATTGCTTAGTTAAAAATGAAGGATCAGATATAACTATTGATAGAATAATATGCAGTATCAAAAACAACATTACTACAGTTCCAAGCACGATTAATTTTGTCGATATTAATGATTCCTCTGGTATTTATATAGTAATCGATGATGATGAGAATTTTAGGTCAATTTTAGAAAAGCTGAAGCTTAGAGAACTCGTACAACATATGAAAAATGTACAGCAATTAAGTAATGTATTATATGTGGGAAAAGCAAGAAATCTCAGGAGACGACTTGAACAAGAGTTTACACTTAGTGGTCCGGCTACTTTTTTTCGGTCAACGGGAGCGGTACTTGGCAAATTTCCTCCTTTCGGGCATTTAGCAGATGCTGCTAGTCAGAGAAATTATATTTTTACAGAGGGAGATCGAGATCATATATCTGAAATATTAAGAAATAATACACGACTTCTTATTGTTGAGACTAATAATCCATCAATAGAAAGGGAATTAATTAGAGTTTTAAGACCGGTATTCAATCTTACTGGACATGATTCAATATGCACTTATACGAAAGATTGCAGGAAGCTTTGTCAGAAGATAGCGATCGGAGATGATTCATATAGATTTTATAAGGAGGTCGAGAAGCTTCATATCAAACGGCAGACTGAGGGATGCATATATTTTGTAGGGACTATAGACTTTGTAAATATGAAAGTTAAATATGAGTCCTATGAAGGAAACTGCATAACAGTAGACTTAGACACAGACAAGATAGACAGAATCAGATTCCTTTTAGCAAAATCCGCTTTGCATGACTGGAACGAAGAGAAGGAGAAATATATACTTGACGGTGATAACCTTTCAATCACTGCATTATCTCCACATGAAGAAATTATAAAAAACAGTATGGGTATAGGCTATGAAGATATAAGAAGAATATTCCATGTAATACTGGGTGAATATACTTATTGGTAAGAATATTTAAAACTATATACCAAACAAATATAGACAAACTAATAGATGTTATTGAAACTATAGATTACTAATGACCTGAATATATGGATATTTTGTAATATTATGGAGGACAATTACGAGTTATGTAGAATAAATTATGTATAGAATTATTAAAGAGAGGTGCCCGTATGAAATTTGATGAAGCAAAAGCAAAAGTTGATTACGAAAAGTCCAAGAGTAAAGCTCAAGAGTACATAAATGACCCAGAAAAAACAAAAAAATTATTTGAGAAGGCTAAAGAAAAAGCAAACAGAGTAAAAGGACCACTTGATAAAATTTGGGAAGATATACAATTAATGTTTGGGATTGTTAAGGACTGGTTTAGCGGAGAATACAAAGAAGTTCCGGTAGGATCAATAATAGCTATTATAGGAGGTATTATATATTTCGTTTCACCTATAGATTTGGTTCCAGATTTTGTGCCGGCAGCTGGATATATAGATGATGTATTTGTACTTGGGTTAGTTATAAACCAAGTTAGCTCAGATTTACAAAAATACAAAGAATGGAAAGAATCAAGATAAAACCAATAAGTTGATTTACAAGTAGGAGTTGATACAGCCCTACTTTTTCTCTATAAATGCCTTTAAGCTTGTTAATATTCAATAACTTAAGTATTTTTATGGTAACACAGTAGTAATATGGTGTAAGAAGAGAAGGGGTATTAACTAATACATACTAATAAGCAAATTTCTCTATAATCGTTGAAAAACCTACATTTTTATAGTTAAAAAAATAAAAAAACCATGCGAAAACCACCGGCGCACGACTGGAAATCGTGTGGCTGCCTAACGCATTCCGAATCTTCAAATCCCCTTCCCTACTTCTCTTCACCTTCATCACTAAAAATCAGCTGAAAACACTCAGGAATATGATCCTTCTTATATCTATGTATTGCGACACATTCCCGGCAGTGCCCGTGCCAGACGCATACTGTATTAGGGCATGTGCATTTAAGGTTCTCGGGGTCATTAACAATCTTCATGCTTTCTATAACAAATTTACTGTTTTCTTCTTTTGTTCTCATATACTATTACCCCCAACTGCTAAGATTATCTTAGATTGTAATATTCTACAAATTTCCTCATATACCTTTTCTAAATATTATATATTATAATGCCAGATACAGATAAACGGGTTTATACTCTCTGTATCTGGTTTTAATTTTGTTTAATGATACTTGTTTTATATCTGACAAATTGCCAATTAACTAATAAAAGTGTCATTTTATAGAAATTCGGAGGAAAATGTAATTGCAAGTAGAAATTTTTGTGAATCAGAACAGCGTCAATAATAATTGTTAGGTGGGGGTACTATGCCGACAAAGACTCAGATAAACTTCAGAAAGCAAATGAAAGCATACAAGAAAGAGGCTTCAGCTGATAAAGAGAAGATATTCAGTTATATAGAAAATGATATGATATCTGATTACTATTCGATAGAACCCAAAAGGACATATAAAAAACCTGTACCTGTGGCAGCAATTATTTTGCTAATAATTATTATCGGAGTAAGGATATATAATTTTGCAGGTACCAATATCCCAAATGCTTCTATAGGTACTGCGAAAGCAATAAGTGGTATTGGCAGTGAGACTGCTCCAGTCCGAACAGCATTGAATAAAGAATTGCAGGAACTGCATAGATATCTCAACGATATAAACAGTTTAAAGCTCAAGCAGAATGATATAACAGCACAATATAATAAATCAGTATCCGATTTCAATAATAGGATCATAACCACAAAGGGTCTTGTTCTAAGTATAGAAGAATTGATAAGGCAAATAAGTATTATAAGCAACGAGTCAGAAAGTATAGAAGAAGTTGAGGGAATGGAGCATTACCATAACATGTTTAAAGAAGGTATTAATTTGCAAAGCTCGTTATTCGAAGCAATATTGCTGAAGCAAAAAACAGGTAAAGCCAAATATAATGATGATATCAACGTATTAAAAAGTAAAATTGATATACTTAATGCCGAGATGATGGATGTAATGATAACAAAGTTTGATGAGCTGGGAATTGAATACCACTTAAATTCAGAAGGTGGGATTACATATACTATAAGGTATTAAAAGATCCGATGGAGTCGGGGAATGATAACTATTGTATATTGGGAAAAAAAGCAATATACTATATCTAACTAATTAACGGCACATCTGGATAACCCATTATTTTTGTTAAATGGAGGTATCTGAAATGAAACGATTATTGTCTGTAACCCTTACTATACTTATAATCATGAGCCTATGCACTTCTGTATATGCTGCAAGCCCTTTGGAGAATCTTTCTATCAGGCGCTGGGTTCTGGATGACGCCGGGGAATATACTTTCATAGAAGTGATTCAGTACCCTAAGATCAAGATGACGGGAGTTCAGTATGGCGATAGTATGCCGGTGTATGAACCGAATCTGGAGGAAGTAATACTTCAGATGGATCTGAGTTTATCGGAAAAATACTTTAGGCTCTTTGAAAGCGGAGGGTCCATTCCTGAATTGGTACTGATAGGTGCGAACTATCAGGACAAGCCGGTGTTCAAAATCTCTTTGGAAAACTGCAGAGTATCCGGGTTTACAATTGCGGATCTTAGTATCAACATGCTGAGCACCAATGTTAAAGCAGTCATTAAGCTTAAAGCCGAAAAAGTGACAACAAAAAAACTTGATGCTCCCGAAGCAAGTCTGCAGATTGTTTATGGCAACAATCTGAATATGGGCAAGCTATACCTGAACGGATATGAATTCAGGAAGAAGGCTGATCTAACAAATATCGAAGGGCAGGGTATAACGTCCGGTTACGGAAGCGTACCGCAATACAACAACGCAGAGCTTGTTATTGAATACGATGAGATAGGCACACTACCCAATTGGCTGGCTGATTTCGACGGTACGACAGACAGCAATATCAATCCGCAGTGCAAGCTCAGGTATGAACTGAGCAGCTCGGCCACAGCTGACAAATTCACATTTGAGGCTGATTTGACAGCAATTGCACAGGAACTGGCGGGTACAGGGGACATTATTAAAATGCTTAACAAATATACTTTCCGGGTAACCAATGTTGATTTTATATCTCCCGCTGTTGCTGCTGGAACTCCTCCTGCACCTGTTGATCCTGCTCCTTCTGATCCTGTTCCTGCAGATCCTGATGCGGCTGACCCTGCTCCTGTTGATTCTGCAGCTTTTGAGCCGATAAACAGGATTATAAAGGAGCATACCTGGACGGGCAAATGGGCAACCACCTTTGGAGAAATGACCCTTAAGCAGGATGGAGAAAAGGTTGCGGGGGAATACGGCAATCCTGTTGAGACCCTTGAGGGAACAGTCAGCGGCAGTAAGCTTACAGGCACCTGGAAAAACCGCATGAGCTCAGGCGGGTTCGAATTCACAATGGCAGATGACGGCAAATCCTTCAAAGGGGTAATGTATATCCAGAACCTGAGGGGCAGAGGTTCCGTTGAATGGAACGGTGAAAGAGCGGAGTAAAGCTTTTGCTTCGCCGCAAGGAAATAGAGTAAAACAGTCAGGTACAGCGCTTAAGAACTTATTCACTGGGAGATCAGGAATATGTTCTTACGGCTTGCACCTGACATTTTTTTTGCATCCTTTACTTAAATATGCCTTTGGGTTATGATAATAATGGATAGATAAAAAATTAACAATGCCGAAAAATTTTTAATAAAACTGATTGTTTTGGTGAATATCAGGCCTGCATCATCGGCCAGATATAAAATAAGTATTTTGGAGGTTCGAAATGGTATCAAAAGACATGCTTCGTTATGGAACGGTTCGTTCCTGTATCCGTGAGCTGTTTGAGTACGGAAAACAGCGCAGTTCGGTTGTGGGGAAAGAAAATGTATATGATTTCAGCATTGGCAATCCCAGTGTTCCGGCCCCGGAGGAAGTCAATCAAACCATACGGAATATCATTGATGAATTGCCATCCACAGCCATCCATGGCTATACAAGCGGTCCGGGCAGTAATGAGACCAGAACAGCCATAATCAATAACCTGAATAAACGCTTTGGAACCGACTACAAGTTTACAGATCTTTATTTAACGGCAGGTGCGGCTGCTGCACTGGCTGCGGCATTTCGTGCATTGACCATAGATAATAAAACGGAATTCATCGCTTTTGCACCCTTTTTCACAGAGTATTCCTGCTTTGCGACGACGGCGGGAGCCAAGCTTACGGTGATTCCCGCGGACATACCCGCATTTCAGATTAACTTTGACTTGCTTGAAAAGAGTATTAACGGGAATACCCAGGGTGTTATTGTCAATTCTCCCAACAATCCTTCCGGTGTTATCTACACGGAAGAAACAATCAGGAAACTGGCGGCCCTGCTTAAGAAGAAGTCTGCGGAGGTAGGCCATCCCATATTCATAATCAGCGACGAACCTTATCGGGAGTTGGTTTATGAGGGCACGGTGCCGTTTATTCCCTATTACTACCCTAATACAATTATCTGCTATTCTTACAGCAAGTCACTGTCCCTGCCCGGGGAACGTATCGGCTATGTGCTGGTACCGGGCTGTGTTGAAGATCATGATGATGTTTACAATGCCGTTGCAGGGGCCGGACGCATGCTGGGCTACGTATGTGCTCCTTCCCTGATGCAGCACGTTATTGCGCGGTGTGCGGACGTGAAGCCTGACCTCAAGCCCTACATTAAGAATCGTGAATTGATATACAATGGGCTGACTGAGATAGGATATAATTGCGCAAAACCTTCCGGAGCCTTCTATCTTTTCATGGAAGCTCCGAATGGGGATGCAAAGAGCTTTTCCGACATGGCAAAGCAGTTAGATCTTCTTATAGTACCCGGTAACGATTTCGGATGCCCTTCTTATGTGAGAATCTCTTACTGTGTGGATTACGATATGATTATGCGTTCTCTGCCGGTATTCAAAAAGCTGATGGAGAAAATCAAAGGCTGATTTAAAAAAGAAGGGTTGTTGTAAAACGGGAATTTTACAGCAGCCCTTTCTTAAGCTTCTCCTCCAGTATTTCTCTTGCCAGCTGCGGGTTAGCCCTGCCTTTCGAGGCTTTCATAATTTGCCCCATCAAAAACACTGCTGCTTGTGTTTTTCCGGCAGCATAGTCTAATAGAGATTGAGTGTTGTCAGCCAATACTCCCGCGATGATTCTTTCCAATTCCGTCCTGTCGCTGATTTGGTTGAGACCTTTTTCTTTTACTATATCCCCGGCGCTTTTGCCGGTATCAAACATTTGGCTGAACACTTCCTGCCCGGCGGTTAAGCTTATTTTCCCTTCCTCAATTATTTTTATCAGTTTGCAGAGCTCTTCGGGAGGGACGGGTATTTGTCCCGCTTCCAGCCCTTTTTCCTTCAGCAGCTTCAGCATGCTTCCCAGTATCCAGTTGGCCCCTGTCCTTGGATCAGTACCCCGGGCTGTCAGGGCTTCATAGTATTCGGAGAGTACCTTGTCTCCTACTATTATGTCAATCTCCTTATCTTTCAGTCCGTAGAGGTCCCTGAAGCGTTTTTTCCTGTCTGCTGGCATTTCCGGCAGGGACTCTCTTATCTCACGGATCATTGCATCATTTATTATAACCGGTCCAAGGTCCGGCTCGGGGAAATACCTGTAATCATGGGCATTTTCTTTTGAACGCATGGGAACGGTTTTTCCTTTCGCGCCGTCCCATCGCCTTGTCTCCTGAACTATTCTGTTTTCTTCCCCGAGGCTGTAAAGCTCCCTCTGGTGTTCTTCCTCACTTTCAAGGGCCTTCTGCAGCTCCTTGAAGGAGTTCAGATTTTTCAGCTCCACCCTTGTATTCAGGGTATTCTGGCCTGATCTTCGGAGGGAGATATTTGCATCGCACCGCAGGGAGCCCTGTTCCATACGGCAGTCTGAGATCCCCCCGTATTCCAGCATGGATTTGAGGGCTTTGAGAAAAGCAACCGCTTCTTCTGCTGAGCGCAGGTCAGGCTCGGTGACTATTTCTATAAGAGGAACCCCGGCGCGGTTATAGTCAATCAGTGAAACATCGGACCCTTCAAGATGTATAAGCTTTCCGGCATCCTCTTCCAGGTGTATCCTGGCCAACCTGATCCTTCGGGACAGCCCCTCCGTCCCTATATCAACATACCCGTTCCTGCAGATAGGAATATCATATTGTGTGGTCTGATATGCCTTTGTAAGGTCGGGGTAAAAATAATTCTTGCGGTCCATCCGGCTTTGTATCATGATCTCACAGTTCAGTATCAGGCCGGCCTTTACGGTAAGTATGACAGCCTCTTTATTAAGTACGGGCAGCGTTCCCGGAATCCCCAGGCATATGGGGCAGGTGTTCTCGTTTGGTTTTGCACCGAATTCCGCAGGGCAGGAGCAGAATAATTTGGATTTGGTATTCAGTTCGGCATGTATTTCAAGCCCGATAACGGTTTCAAAGCTCATTTTTATTCCTCCCCCCTAAAGCATTGGGCGTATGGCTCTAAGCTTCAGCTCTTGTTCCAAAGCATAGGCTGCTTTGAAAATCTTGTCTTCCCCAAAATGAGGCCCGATTATCTGAAGGCCGATAGGCAGTCCGTCACGGCTTATGCCGCAAGGCATGGAAAGGGCCGGAAGGCCTGCCAGGTTTATATTTACGGTATATATGTCGGATAAATACATTTCCAGAGGATTGCCGGCTTTTTCCCCGATTTTGAAAGGCAGTACGGGAGAAGCGGGGCTTAATAGGATGTCATAGCTTTCAAAAGCTTTAACAAACTGTTCCCTTATCCTTGTGCGGAGCTTCTGTGCCCTGTTGTAGTAAGCATCATAATATCCTGAGGACAGGACAAAGGTGCCCAGCATTATTCTTCTTTTTACCTCTTCCCCGAACCCCTCGCTCCTGCTTTTTTCCATCAGTTGGTCAAGGCCGTTGAAATTTTCTGTTCTGTATCCGTATCTCAGGCCGTCAAATCTCCCCAGGTTCGAGCTTGCTTCTGCCGAAGAAATTATATAATATGCGGAGAGCCCTTCTTCCGTTATCGGAAGGGATATATCCTCCACAACAGCACCCATTTCCTTGAATTTTTGCATACATGCTTTGATGGAGAAGGCAATTTCTTCATCCAGGCCTAAGTGGAAGAACTCGGCAGGAACACCGATTTTCATGCCTTTGATACCCTTTTCGACTGTGCTCAAGTAATCTTCTGTAACGGAATGCCTGACAGAGGTGCTGTCCTTCTTGTCTTCCCCCTGAATGGCTTCAAGGGCTAAAGCGCTGTCCTTTATATTGTTTGCCATAGGGCCAACCTGATCCAGGGATGAGCCGAAGGCAATGAGTCCGAATCTTGAAACCAGCCCGTAGGTGGGCTTCAGGCCGACCACGCCGCAGAAGGCTGCAGGCTGCCGGATAGACCCTCCGGTGTCGGAGCCCAGGGCAAGGGCAGCCATTCCTGCTGATACAACTGCCGCGGAGCCCCCGGAAGAACCGCCGGGGACTCTTTCTCTGTCCCAGGGGTTTTTAGTCTTTTTGAAGGCCGAGTTCTCGGTGGAAGAACCCATGGCAAACTCATCCATGTTTGTTTTGCCGATTATTACGGCATCGGCTTCCTTCAGCTTTTTTACAACGGTGGCATCATAGGGGGGAATGAAATCCTGCAGCATCCTTGAAGCGCAGGTGGTCCTTATGCCGTCGGTGCATATGTTATCCTTTATGGCAACGGGAACTCCCGCAAGTTTTCCAACCGGCTCTCCCGCTTTTATTTTTTCATCTATCTGTCTTGCCTTAGCCAGGGCTTCCTCCCGGCAAAGGGTCAAAAAACCGTCAACCAACGGTTCCTTTTCACAGATTCGTTCAAAAAATGCCGTCACCGCATCTGTTGCGGAAAATTGCTTCTCCGTTATTCCTCTTCGTATTTCCAGTGCAGTCATTTCATGTATGTTCAACCCGCTCACCACCTATTCAATAATTTTAGGCACCTTGATATAGGAATCCCTCATGGATTTGGCATTCAGAAAGAGTTTTTCCTTATCTTCAAAAACAGATATTTCATCCTTCCTGAGAACCGTACCTGTATCCCGCTCCCGCGGATCCGGCAAGGCATCTCTTAAATCAAGCCTGTCAATGGATTCGAAATATGTCAATATGCCTTCAAATTCCCCGACCATTTTCTGTGCTTCTTCGAAGGTTATGCTAAGCTTGGCAAGCTTTGCAATATATGTTACATCTTCAACCGATATTTTCATTTCAATCACTCCATAAAGTTAGGTTTTTCCAAGGATACTAACGTTATAACTTCTCCGCCGGAGATTATGTTTCCTGCTTTACTGTTTACACATGTCGAAGGACAAGAAAAAATTAAATATTATGAAAATTACCATTATATTATAGATATTTTTTAATATAATAAAATTAAGAAAGGTGAGTCACATCTTTCCCGCAGGCTCTAATTCAACTAAGGTGCAACTTTCCTGAAGTACTGTGACCCGTTTGGTTTAAGTTTCGAGTATAGTTCATGTGGTTGGTAAGATTTTCGGTTTGAAAGGATTGAGGTAATCAGCATTTGGTAGTTTCAAAGGTGTTCCGTTGAATCAGGGCCTGGTTTAAGAGGTGGTCTATTCGGTTAGAAATAGACCACCTCTTTTAATGGAAACCTATACTAATGTGAAAACAGAATAATGATAAACTGCGAAACTAATACAACAGCAACCAGCGCTACCGGATAGGTTGCGGCATAAGAGGATGCAACATCGTCTGTTTCAGCTACTTTGATCAAGGCACCTAAGGCCGGAGTACTTGTCATGCCGCCGGTGATTGATCCAAGGTTGTTAAGAAGGCTTAAATGAAGCAATTTACTGGTAAAGAAATATCCTGCAACCATTGGGACAATAGCCATGATTGCTCCGTAAATAAATAGTACCAGTCCATATTCCGTAAGTATTTTTATGAAACCTTGTCCTGCATTGGTACCGGCTCCAATTAGAAATAGCATCAGGCCAAACTCCCGAAAGGTTTCCAGAACAGTTTTTTTGACTGTAATATTAACTGGCCCAATATGGCCGTAGTGTCCGAAAATCAGTCCTAAAATTAGAGGAGCGCCGGAGTTGCCGAGGGAAAAACTAGCTCCGCCGGGAAGAGGTACGGTTACTTTACCAAGAAGAATACCTAAGACAATGGCGGCACAAAAAGGAAAGAACCCATCACTGTCAAAGTAAAACAAGCTTTGAGCAGCCGATTTGACTTTCACTGCGTCTACAGCTTCAAGGGATGAGCGTTCTGCGCCCATATCAACCTTTAATATTTTCGGCATTAGCTGGACAAAAAGTACTACACTAATGACTCCGAAAGGATAAGCGATGCCATAACCGATGGAGGCCAAATCCCCGTTTACACCTGCCGCCTCGATTGCAGCCGCAAGTCCCGGGGTGCTTGTAAGTGCACCTGTCAATATTCCGACAGCAAGGGCAGGTGAAATACCGCTAAGTTTTATAATCAACACACAGCTTGCAGCACTTGACAGGATGATCAACAGGCCAATCAATACATAGGATGTTGCATTTTGCTTGAAGTTGCGGAAAAACTTCGGACCGGCAACAAACCCTACTGAGGTTACAAAACAAACTAGCCCCATATCTTTTATTACAGAGGGGGCGACGATGCCGAAATGGCCAAATACTAGTGCTACAAGCAATACACCGGCTGTCCCCAATTCAATGCCGCGAATTTTAATACCGCCTACCATATAGCCAAGAGAACCGATTAAAAAGACTGTCAATAGTGCGCTCAAAATATTACACTCCTTTAATTAACTTAAAATATCTCGTGTTTACTTTGTTTATCTTAGTTTTTCAACTTTGAAAATTCATTGCCATCCCTTAGTTTATTACATCTTTGTGTATATTTGGATGC